>PPYE01412139.1_pt1 | contig 14642 bp, 11 predicted proteins | sample 1559881 | NCBI WGS metagenome assembly PPYE01 (sample SAMN08240022, study PRJNA423297) | Human gut metagenome, whole genome shotgun sequencing project.
ACAGCTTAAACAATGAGAGGATTAAGTCCCAACTGGCTGTTGGGTACTGAAACCCTACACTTATATATTAGGAGGAGATAAAGAAACGGATGAAATACTTTACCAATCCATATAATTTTGTACCATTGGAAGGCCAATGTCATAGGAGCAGTTATGGTCTCGGAAAAGATGAGTGCCTGACGGGATATTTTGATTGTACCATTGAATTGCTGACCCCATTATTCATACCAAACACCTCATGTTCCCAGGCATTATGTAATCCGGAAGAAGCTGAAAAGGGATATTCCGGCTATGAATTTAATTCTTATGAAGACCTATCAGGAACCGTAAGGCAGGGGGGGCGGGGACAGATACCTCCAAAGGAACCGGTAATTAGCGGTTCGGAGATACGCGGAAGCGTAAGGAGTGTGTTTGAAGCGGCCTTTGGCGGCTGCATGTCTACAATAGCGGCCGATGCTATATTGGGAAGAAGAACACCGTCAGTTAAGAAACCCGGAATACTGAGGAAGAAGGGAAAGAGCAGCAATGAATATGAGATTATTCCATGTGAGCGGGCTATGCTATTTGTGGAGGGACCTAATATTAGTATAGGTAAACATTCTTCTGAAAAAATGGGAAGGCTGATGCGGAAAAATGAATATAATTCCCTGAAAGAAGGTCAGGAAATATGGATTAAGCTGGCAGATGAAGGGTTTAAAAGCGGAGGCAGGAATATAGGAGCCAAGGTGGTCGAAGATTATGAAATTCCTTTGGCGGGGAAGAAATGTCCAAAGGGTTACCTGGTTGGGTATCTGCATAAGGGAGAACCATTTGGTAAAAAGAAACATCATGAATCTGTATTTTATATTAAGGAAAATAGAAAAGAAGGTAAATCTAAGGTAAAGGAGGTAAGGGAAGAAGAAATAAATATGCTACAGGCTGTAATGGAACAGTACTGGAATCCAAAGCAGGGACATGGCAATAGAAAATCCTGCCATAAGGAGTTTGATATGCATCGTAATCAGATTTTGGTCTATTATTGTGATGATGAAGGCGTATCTTCTTATATGTCCCCAGCTTGTATAGGAAAAGAGGTTTATGCAAAGACTTTACGCAAAATATTGGAAAAAAATGGGGGATACCAGCCCTGCTATAAAAGGGATGCATTGTGCTCTGCTTGTAGTATATTCGGAATGGTATCTGGAAAGGAAGGTTGCCATGATGCGGTTGGTTCAAGGGTACGCTTTGCCGATGCAGTCCTTAAGACTCCATTTCAAAAAGATGTGTGCTCTAACTATATGGATGAATTAGTGCTGCCTGAATCAGGTGAACCACGGCCGGGGGCAGTGGAATTCTATACTATCCAGCCTTATAAAGATGAGGATGCGAAAACAGAGGGATGGACGGCAAACGGGTATTGGACTTATGATTATATGTGTGTAACAGAGAAAGGAAAAGCCGGACGTAAGGAATTGAAGGTAAACCTGCCTAAAATCAGGGGACGTAAATTTTACTGGCACAGTAGTAATTGGCAGAACTACACAAATGATAATAGGCTGGATCATTTAATGAAACAACGTATTCGTCCTTTAAAGGAGAGTAATCATGAGACTGGGGAGCGTTTATTCTGCTTCCGGGTGTACTTTGACAGACTGAATCAAACGGAACTGGAACAATTGAGGTGGGCGATGGATTTTGCCGACAGCAGATGCGCCCATAAAATCGGGAGAGGTAAACCGTTGGGATTTGGCAGTGTAAAGATTCGCATTGATGACCTTAAGATTCAGACTTTGGACAAGGAGACTGGGGAATTAAAACTGGTTTCTGGGGATTATGAAAAATTGGGAAAACATATAGATGTGACAGGGAATGCGATAAAGACGCTTAAGATTATGACAAATTATCAAGATTCACCGAAAGATGTAGGTTATCCTGAGGTTGATAATATCCAGGGAAAGGAATCGTTTAGATGGTTTGGGAAGAACCACATTGGATTTGGTAATCAAACAGAGTTTATCAAAATCCTTCCAAAAGCTGTGGAAGAACATGGGCCTGAAAAGAACCAGATGAAACGATTGAATACTGAATGCAGTGGGAGGGCAACCAATAGGCCCCGGGACACTTATAAAAAGAAATCCTAAACCTTATTTGGCAAAGGCAGGGAATGCAGTTGTCTGTATATTCTTGAGATTGATTTTTATATGGTTATGGGTAAGCTTTTAACATTACCATATTAAGCGATTTCCCTAAAAAGTTATGTATAAATAATCAAACGTATGTTTAGCCCGTAATCATAAGCGTGATAGACCATAGTGATTTTGATTTGTATCGGTTTATCATGGTTTTTGAGCATATGATATGTTATTAAGTGTAAGGACGATGGTGTTCATAGAAATTTATAGATAGCTTTGTTTTTTGAACCAATATTACTTTGGTGCGGATGCCAAGTGCACATGAAAACTGTGAGAGATTCGCACCAGGTAATTTAATTAATGTTTTGATGGAAATGGGAATCAATAGGAGGATGACTTGTGTATAATAAGGGGATATGGTATAATTTAATAAAAAAAATAAGGAGTATGTGAAAAATATAGGTATATTTGCTGTCAGCCTCTGCGATGGGGCTGTGGATTGAAATGTAAATCAAACTTGGTAGTAATAGGTCCCTCACCGTCAGCCTCTGCGATGGGGCTGTGGATTGAAATCGATGGAGATATGGTGATGATCCAGACCTTTACGCGTCAGCCTCTGCGATGGGGCTGTGGATTGAAATTCTGGTAAAAAAAGAATTTGAGACATACCAGAAGGTCAGCCTCTGCGATGGGGCTGTGGATTGAAATCGATGTGACGGCGGAATTAGAATATAACCCGGTAGTCAGCCTCTGCGATGGGGCTGTGGATTGAAATTGGGAACATTGCAGATAACATGGGGAGTGCGGCAAACGTCAGCCTCTGCGATGGGGCTGTGGATTGAAATCTTAATCCGCTGTATCCGTTCCTTCATCTGGGCAAGTCAGCCTCTGCGATGGGGCTGTGGATTGAAATTGCGTGAATGAGAATGTGATGGCCGGCGGGACCGCGTCAGCCTCTGCGATGGGGCTGTGGATTGAAATATATAATCACCGCCTGTCTATCAGCGATACAAAGGTCAGCCTCTGCGATGGGGCTGTGGATTGAAATCTCCGTAAAGTACACTAATTTAAATATCTGTTCCACGTCAGCCTCTGCGGTTGAGCTGTGAATTGATATAGTATATGGTCAAACTGCGATATCTCATTATCGGGTTAGCCTCTGCCATGATACTATATCCGAAAATATAGCTATCCATGGGAGACTAATTACACAGTCCATAATCAAGCAAAACCATTATTGATAACTACGGCATTGTCCCAGTGCAAAACTTACCTACAAATAGCCGTAATTAAGTTTCCCTTAGATACAATCATTATTGTATGTATTGGATATCTACAATGAGAATGCAGAGAGAGGAGGTCTGTATTATCTATCTAGCGCACATAACGGAAGACAAAACAAAGGAGCAGGACATCGCGGCACATCTTACCGAGACCGCCCAATTATCAGGGGACTTTGCCCAGGCATTTGCGTGCAGGGAATGGGGATATGGATGCGGATATCTTCATGATATTGGCAAGTATTCGGATAAGTTCCAGCAGCGCCTTCGCGGTGGAGCTATGACAGACCATGCCACAGCGGGAGCGCGGGAATTATATGACAGAAAGAATTACATTGGTGCATATGTCATATCAGGGCACCACTCAGGGCTTTTGGATGGAGGGAGTTCTGCTGATATCGGCGGAGAGGCTACCCTTAAAGGACGTATGAATAAAACGCTTGAAGACTATAAGGCCTTCCAATCAGAAATCCGGATACCTGAATTTCCGGCAATACCTTTGAAGCCAATAGGTGAAGGGGGATTTAGCCTGTCATTTTTTATCCGTATGCTTTTTTCATGTCTGGTAGATGCGGATTTTCTTGATACAGAACAATTCATGCATGGTGAGTCTATAAAGAGAAGGGGTTTTGATTCTATCAGTTCTTTGTATGAACGTTTGTTCGGACACGTAAAAACTTGGCTTGAAAATGAAGATACCGAAACTGTAAATGGAAGAAGGACTATGATTTTAAAGGCATGTCTTGAGGCCGGGACGTGGAGTCGAGGACTCTATCAGCTGACAGTTCCAACGGGTGGAGGAAAAACCATTTCGTCACTTGCTTTTGGACTTCTGCATGCAAAAAAACATAACATGGACCGTATCATATATGTGATTCCGTACACATCCATCATTGAACAGAATGCTCAGATATTTAAAGATATTTTAGGAGAGGCAAATGTTTTAGAAGACCATTGTAATGTGGTTTTTAAAGATTCTGTGGAATTGAAACCCATACAACTCGCATCTGAAAATTGGGATTGCCCTATTGTTGTGACCACCAATGTCCAGTTTTTTGAATCTTTATTTGCCAATAAAACCTCAAAATGCCGGAAGCTGCATAATATCGCCAATAGCGTTATCATATTCGATGAGGCACAGATGCTCCCGGTCAATTATCTTGAACCATGTATTAAAGCAATCAGTGAGTTAGTCTATAATTACCGGAGTACGGCTGTCCTCTGCACAGCGACACAGCCATCCCTGAAAACTTTATTTCCTCAGCAGATAAAAATAAAAGAAATATGTCCCGAGGTAAAAGGTCAATATGAATTTTTCCGGCGCATGGTTTTAGAAAATGCTGGGGAATTATCAGAAGAACAGTTGGTACAAAGGTTAAGAAAAGAGAAACAGGTACTTTGTATCCTGAACAGCAGAGGGCGTGTTCAAGAGGTGTATCAGGCATTAAAGGATAAAGGGGAAGCAATCCATCTATCCACTTTCATGTATCCAAAGCATCGGAAACATTTACTGAAGACCATAAGGGAGCGGCTAAAGAATGGGATGCCTTGCAGGCTTATATCTACAAGTTTGGTCGAGGCGGGGGTAGACTTTGATTTTCAGACGGTTTACCGGGAACTGGCAGGTGTGGATTCTGTCATCCAGGCCGCTGGCCGCTGTAACAGAGAGGGTAAGCGGCATAGGGAGGACTGCCGTACAATTATTTTCACCTTGGAAAAAAATGAGGGGATTCATAATCCGTCAACGTTGAAATTGCCCATCAAGGTAGCGGAGCAGATTGTTGAGGAATATGAAGATATTACCTCCTTGGAAGCAATCGAATCCTATTTTTCAAGGCTTTATCATTTCAAAGGAGAAGGACTTGATGCTAAGAAGATTGTCGGGCAGCTGGAAGACGGACGACGGACCTATCTTTTTCCCTTTGCGTCCGTTGCGAAACAGTTCAGATTGATTGAAAATGATACCAGGACGATTCTGATTGATAAAGAGCCGGAAGCAAAAGAAATTGTGGATAGAATCCTCAGAGGAGAGCATTCCCGTCAGTTGATGCGGGATGCAGGACAATATTGTGTCAATATTTATGAGGAGGATTTTGAAAAGTTAAATGGTGCCGGGAGACTGGAAACAATTCCAATGGAGCTTTATATTTTAAGAAACAAGGAGCAGTATACGGAGGAGACTGGCTTGGAAATTCAGGTGGAAAGAGGTGAAGCAATATTTGCCTGACCAGTTATAAGGGTGCATACAGGAAAGGAGGGACTTCGATTCATGGGGAAAGGCGTAAAGGTCCGGGTTTGGGGTGATTTAGCCCTTTTTTCCAGACCGGAGATGAAGGTAGAGCGATGCAGCTATGATATGATGACACCATCGGCGGCCAGAGGAATCCTGGAAGCAATTTACTGGCATCCAGGAATGCGGTGGATTGTCGATCGGATTTATTTGAGAAAACCGGTTCGGTTTACCAGTATACGAAGAAACGAAGTAAAGAGCAAGATTTCGGCAAACAATGTGCTGTCTGTCATGAATGGAGGGGACAAGCCATTGTTTATCAGCAGTAAGGAAGATATTGTCCAGCGTGCCGCTGTTTTGCTGCGGGATGTGGACTATGTGATTGAGGCACATTTTGAGATGACGGATAATGCAGGCCCATGTGATAATCCGGGAAAATTTAAGGACATAGTCATGAGGCGGTTAAGGCGTGGTGAGTGCTATCATATGCCATATTTTGGGTGCAGGGAATTTCCGGCAAACTTTGAATTGTTTGAGCAGGAGAATGTAGATACGGCATATGTTGGGGAAGAAAAAGATTTAGGTTATATGCTGTATGACTTTGATTATTCAAATCCGGAAGACATACAGCCCATGTTTTTCAGGGCTGTATTGACAAATGGCATTTTGGACGTAAGGGATTGCGAGGTGATTCGATGATTTTGCAGTCGCTGGTTCAATATTATGAGACTCTGGAACAGAAGGGGAAAATCAGCAGTCCCGGATGGTGCACGGCAAAAGTCTCATTTGCGCTTGAATTATCCGGTGAAGGGAAACTGAAGCGGGTCATTCCGCTGAAAGTGGAGAAAGAGAGAGGAAAGAAGATGGTATTAGAGCCCCAGTCCATGAAGGTTCCTCAGATGGTTACCAGATCCTCGGGTGTTGCCTCTAACTTTTTATGTGACAATTCCAGTTATCTTTTGGGCATAGATAATAAAGGAAAACCGGAACGTTCAAAGGAATGTTTTCAATGTGCAAAAGAGAAGCATATCAAAATTCTTCAGGGCGTAGGCTCACGCACAGCAAAAGCAATCATTCAGTACTTTGAAACCTGGAATCCTGAAACAGCGCAGGATGAATCTGTGTTGTCGGAGGTATTGGAAGAAATAATGGCAGGGGCTAACCTTGTATTTTACGTGGACAATGAGTATGCGCAGTTGGATGGTTCCATTATATCAGCATGGGAGGCTTACAGGGCCGATGCATCGGCCGGACCGGAAGGAATCTGCCTGGTTACAGGCAAAAAAACCGGGATTTCCCGGATTCATGGAACCATTAAGGGCGTACAGGGGGCGCAGTCAAGCGGAGCCGCCCTGGTATCATTTAATGCGCCGGCATTTGAGTCTTATGGAAAGGAACAGAGTTACAATGCTCCTGTAGGAGAATATGCGGCCTATGCCTATACTACGGCGTTGAACCATCTGCTGGCAGATAAAAAGCATGTGACCACCATTGGGGATGTTACCATTGTCTATTGGTCTGAGGATGGAAATGAAGTATGCCAGAATGTTTTTTCAGGGATAGCGGAGCCAACCATTGAAAACTTTGAGATTGTAGATGGGGTCTTTAAGAATCTGGAAGCCGGGAAAGCAATTCATATACAGGGGGTTGAAGAAAGCATTTCCCTGGAACAACGGTTTTTTATTTTAGGCCTGGCGCCAAATGCGGCCAGGATTGCGGTCCGCTTCTTTTATCAGGATAGTTTTGGCAATATCTTAAGACATATTAAAGAGCATTATGACCGGATGGAAATAGTCCGGCCTGCCAAAGATAGCATTCAATATCTGGGGGTATGGCGCATGCTGATGGAGACGGTGAATAAGAAGTCAAGGGACAAGAAGCCGGCACCCAATATGGCAGGTGCCGTGTACCGCTCCATCATATCCGGTGACAGGTATCCCAATTCCCTGTACATGGCGGTCCTGGGGCGGATACGAGCAGAACAGGATGACGGTGACAATGGGATATATAAGATAACAAGAGGCAGGGCAGCAATTATTAAGGCATTTTTATTGAGGAACGGAACTTGCGATAAGGAGGTATTGACAGTGGGACTGAATGAGAACAGTAAGAATGTGGCTTATACCCTGGGACGGGAATTTGCTGTGCTGGAAGCGGTTCAGCAGGAGGCCAATCCAGGAATAAATGCAACGATTAAGGACCGTTATTTTAACGCCGCTTGTGCCACACCGGCGTCTATTTTTCCTATTCTGTTTAAGCTGAAGAACAGCCACATCAGGAAAATGAATAACAAGGGCAAGGAGATTTATTATGAAAAAATCCTGGTGGAACTTCAGAATATAATTGTAGAGGCATGTGAGGGCGTTCCAAGTTATCCTAAGCGGTTATCGTTAGAGGAGCAGGGGATTTTTAACCTGGGTTATTATTTCCAGACACAGAAGCGATTTGAGAAAAAAGCAAAGGAGGAAGATTAAGATGGGGGAAGCAATTAAAAACAGGTATGAATTTGTTATATTGTTTGATGTGGAGAATGGAAATCCCAACGGAGATCCAGACGCAGGAAACTTGCCAAGGATTGACCCGGAAAGCGGATATGGGATTGTGACCGATGTGTGTTTAAAACGTAAAATCCGCAACTATGTGGAGACTGTAAAGGAAGATGAAACTGGATACAAGATTTACATAAAAGAAGATGTGCCATTAAACAGAAGTGACAACCTGGCGTATGAATACTTAAATACTAATGAGAAGGACATCAAGGAGTTAAAGAAGAAAGATCCTGATGTAGACCGGAAAATCAGGGACTTCATGTGCCGGAACTTTTTCGATATCAGGACTTTTGGGGCTGTCATGACCACGTTTGTAAAGGCAGCACTGAACTGCGGGCAGGTCCGGGGGCCGGTACAGTTGGGATTTGCCAGAAGTATTGACCCAATAGTAAGCCAGGAAGTGACCATTACCCGTGTGGCAATCACCACAGAGAAAGATGCGGAGAATAAAAGCACGGAGATGGGAAGGAAGAACATTGTCCCCTATGCCCTCTACCGTGCGGAAGGTTATATTTCCGCCAATCTGGCAAGAAAAGTTACTGGTTTTTCTGAGGAAGACCTTGATTTGCTGTGGGAGGCCATCATCAACATGTTTGAGATTGACCATTCGGCGGCCAGAGGCAAGATGGCAGTAAGGGAACTGATTGTATTTAAACACAGTAAGGAATTGGGAGATTGTCCGGCGTATAAACTGTTTGATGCGGTTGAGGTGAAAAAACAGGATGACGTCCTCTATCCAAGACAATATAGAGATTATTCCGTAACCATTCATGAAGGGCAGATTCCTCAATCCGTGGAGATTTCAAGGAAGATATGATGGAATATAGGGAAGAGGATTTTTTGATGCTTTCAGGAATCCAGCATTTTGCATTCTGCAGAAGACAGTGGGCTTTAATCCACATCGAGCAGCAATGGCAGGAAAATGAATACACGGTGGCAGGGGAACTGCTTCATAAAAATGCCCATGACCCATTTTTCAATGAGAAGAGGAAGGATGTCAAAGTCAGCAGGTCAATGCCTGTATTTTCAAGAACCATGGGAATCAGCGGAGAGTGCGATATTGTGGAATTCAGGAAGTCGGATGACGGGATTTCCATCCACGGGCATAGAGGACTTTATAAAGTCTATCCAATTGAGTATAAGAAGGGCAGTCCTAAAGATACGGAAGTCGACATATTGCAGCTTACAGCGCAGGCCATGTGCCTGGAGGAGATGCTTTCGACCGACATTCAGGAGGGAGCTGTCTTTTATGGGGAAACACGGCGCAGGCAGATTGTTATCTTCTCAAAGGAACTTAAAGAGCAGGTAAGGTTAAGTTTTGCAGAAATGCATCAGATGTATGACAGGCGGTATACGCCTAAGGTGAAATGGTCCAAAAGCTGTAATGCCTGCTCCCTGAAGGATATCTGCCTGCCTAAACTAGGGAAGGCGCCTTCTGTTAAAGGATATATTCATAAGACCATAACGGAGGATTGCAGATGAAAAAATTGCTGAATACCTTGTATGTGACGTCCGAGGACAGTTATCTTTCACTGGATGGGGAAAACGTGGTGATTTTCAACCAGACCCAGGAAATGGGGCGGATACCACTGCATAATCTGGAAGCAATCGTGTCTTTTGGCTATCGGGGAGCCAGCCCGGCACTTATGGGCGGATGTGCAGCCCGGAATATTTCCCTGTGCTTTTTGACGCCACAGGGGAAATTCCTGGCAAGGGTTACGGGAAGTGTTAAAGGCAATGTAATCCTTAGGAAACGCCAGTATGAAGCATCCATTGATTCTGATATATCCCTTGGCATAGCCAGAAACTGTATTCTGGGTAAGGTATATAACTCGCGCTGGGTGCTGGAACGGGCAACCAGGGACCATGGACTTCAAGTGGATGTTGAACAGATGAAACGGGCCTCCGGATTTTTAAAGGATTCGTTGGGATACATAGAAACATGTACGGATATGGCGCAATTAAGAGGGTATGAAGGAGAGGCGGCCAGCGTCTATTTTAGCGTGTTCAATCAGATGATCCTGCAACAGAAAAAAGATTTTGTGTTTTCGGGCAGGAATAAACGGCCGCCGCTGGATAATGTGAATGCAATGTTATCATTTGTTTACACGCTGCTGACTGGTATGGTTGCCTCTGCGCTGGAGACCGTGGGCCTGGATCCGTATGTGGGATTCATGCATACGGACAGACCGGGACGTGTCTCGTTGGCATTGGACTTGATTGAGGAATTAAGACCGGTTTTAGCTGACCGTTTTGTACTGGCATTGATTAACAGGAAGATGATTACTGGCAAGGATTTTACCAAAAAAGAAGACGGCGTGGTGTTAATGAGCGATAAAGCAAGAAAGAATCTTCTGACAGAGTGGCAGAATAGGAAAAAAGATGTCATCACCCACCCTTATCTGGGGGAGAAGGTGGAGTGGGGGATGATACCATTTGTTCAGGCTATGCTGATGGCCAGGTTCCTGAGAGGAGATATCGACGAATATCCGCCGTTTTTCTGGAAGTAGGAGGGGATATGCTGATTCTGATTACCTATGACGTGAATACGGAAACAGCAGCAGGAAAGACCAGGCTGAGGAAAGTGGCAAAACAATGCGTCAACTACGGAACCAGGGTTCAGAATTCCGTATTTGAATGTATATTGGACCCTGGTCAATGTCTGATGCTGAAGTCAGTACTGACGGATATCATAGATGAAAGTGTGGACAGCCTGAGGTTTTATTATCTTGGGAATCAAAATAAAGCAAAGGTGGAGCAGATAGGAGTTGGCAAAGGAATTAAGGTTGATGGACCTTTGATTTTCTAGGGCGTGTTTGAAAATTCATTCCCGCCATTTGTACGCCCCACTTCGCGGCATATTTGGCCCAAATTCAGGTTACATAGCCTGCTATGCGCCCTTCTTTTGGACCAAATCTCCCACAAAGTGGGGCCTGCTTTGTCCTAAGAGGATACCTCTGATGGATTCCTTAGGATAGATAGCGGGAGTGGATTATCAAATACGCACCAGAGCATGTTTGACAGTTATATATAATTAATTATTTTTACAAAATTAACATCGGAGCAATTCGTATGAACCACAGATAGTTGCTGGCCAGTTCATTATAACGAGTTGCAATGGTCGACAGGACTTTAATTTTAGGAAAAGATATTCTACTTAACGTATTTTCTTTTAAAGCCGCCAATGATAGTGACAATCAACCCTGGTTTCGTTTCTGATGGGGATTGGCAATTGTACGTATTTTTGTGTTTGTTCCGCCTCAACTATGGAGGATTAGACATGCTAGTCCCCTTTCCTGCCCCAACATTATGCTGGAGGGCTTTTACAATGTATAGAACGAATCTACATTGAACAACTATAATTTTGCTTCGAGATTAACCACCTGCAAGATTCTTCTGGGGTGTGAACTGAGGGGAATCCAGACTATGGTATTTGGCATGGTTTGATTATCATTGGACGTCTGGCTTGGTTGGTTTGCTTTCACGGCAGGAAGTAAGGGGACAATTGGATTCCATTCCTGGTCAGTCAGTTTATATTGTTATCAATGTAAAGAATCCTCCTTCTTTTATTTTTTTCAAATAGGGTGGTGAAACATATGGTTCTGTGTAACTATTAATTTTCAGACATGCCCGTGCGAAGGGGAAGTACCCATGAAAACCCTGGGAGGTTCGCACCTGAGGAAGCAGGAATAGATGGTATTTTTTTTGATGGATTTGGTGGATGTGGAGGTGGTAATAGGTTGCAGTAGAAGATTTTTGTGAAAATTGTCGAATATAGGTATGAATAGTTGTGTAGAATTGCTGTCACCACCTGCGTGGTGGTGTGGATTGAAATTGGAAAAGGCCGGGGCAGACAAGGTAGATATCACGTCACCACCTGCGTGGTGGTGTGGATTGAAATACCCGGACCGAGGTCACAAGGGCCTCCCCGTCAAAGTCACCACCTGCGTGGTGGTGTGGATTGAAATTGCCATGCTGCCTCCTATGTATCCCGGGCCGGGCGTCACCACCTGCGTGGTGGTGTGGATTGAAATTGATGTCTGCCCCAAATGCCACGGCACTGGCTGGGTCACCACCTGCGTGGTGGTGTGGATTGAAATTCAAATACCTTGTCTTTAGTATTGTAAGTCACTGTCACCACCTGCGTGGTGGTGTGGATTGAAATTCCCAGGCCGTGCTGATGGATGTCTTAATGGCATGTCACCACCTGCGTGGTGGTGTGGATTGAAATTGTTCTATGTCGTATTGAGTGAATGATTGTCTGAGTCACCACCTGCGTGGTGGTGTGGATTGAAATCTCGGTCAATGGGAACCCCTCCACGATTGTCCGGAGTCACCACCTGCGTGGTGGTGTGGATTGAAATATATATTGTTTAGGAACAACGAATCTTGATGATAGTCACCACCTGCGTGGTGGTGTGGATTGAAATGGCATCAGGAAGGATACCAGGATGATTACCCAGGTCACCACCTGCGTGGTGGTGTGGATTGAAATCTCGCAAAGAATCCTTTTGCACGTCCATATACCGTCACCACCTGCGTGGTGGTGTGGATTGAAATTGGATGATGCAGATTCCATCATCATCAGTGCAAAGGTCACCACCTGCGTGGTGGTGTGGATTGAAATCCGTAATCTTTATTATCGTGAGATAAAAAATACGGTCACCACCTGCGTGGTGGTGTGGATTGAAATTGTGAAAAGTGAAAATAGTTCTACCGCAAGCGAGAGTCACCACCTGCGTGGTGGTGTGGATTGAAATCGTTGATTTGTATGCCCGATGAGAATCCCGTCCCGTCACCACCTGCGTGGTGGTGTGGATTGAAATTGTATTTTTTATGCTAAATCGTATTATTATTACGTCACCACCTGCGTGGTGGTGTGGATTGAAATATATGCCTCTCCATTTTTACAAAAGTACACATTTGTCACCACCTGCGTGGTGGTGTGGATTGAAATGTTTGTCGTTAGAATGTCGCTCGCCTGTCTCCTGTCACCACCTGCGTGGTGGTGTGGATTGAAATCTGGCTCTCCTGCCTAAGCTGCTGGTTCTCCAGTGTCACCACCTGCGTGGTGGTGTGGATTGAAATCCCTGGATTGAGTAATTTATTTGGTGCTTTTATACGTCACCACCTGCGTGGTGGTGTGGATTGAAATTGGATTCTTTTTCTCGGTGTAAAGTTCCACATCCGTCACCACCTGCGTGGTGGTGTGGATTGAAATGCGCTGGCTGCGTGGGTTCTGTAGGCTGCTGTACGTCACCACCTGCGTGGTGGTGTGGATTGAAATTTTACTCCCAGAGCGATTGTCCATCTGGAAGCATAGTCACCACCTGCGTGGTGGTGTGGATTGAAATCAATGGACAGGAGGACCAGAGCAGGAGGATGACCCGTCACCACCTGCGTGGTGGTGTGGATTGAAATCATAAATCTCTTGATTGCCGCATCCACCTCTGCAGTCACCACCTGCGTGGTGGTGTGGATTGAAATGTAGCAATGTCAGCCAGTTCCGATTCGCTCCGGATGTCACCACCTGCGTGGTGGTGTGGATTGAAATATCTGCGTAGATGTAATCCGCATAGGTCTTGTCCGTCACCACCTGCGTGGTGGTGTGGATTGAAATTTTGGCATTGCCCTTGTAAATACCGGGCTTATCCCGTCACCACCTGCGTGGTGGTGTGGATTGAAATATCTAAACTGATATAAGCAATATTAGCATTTGGAGGTCACCACCTGCGTGGTGGTGTGGATTGAAATGCCGGGTCCATGCAGATTGTCAATGAGATTAAGGGTCACCACCTGCGTGGTGGTGTGGATTGAAATGCCTGTGGGTCCTGCATCATGCCGAGAATAATCTCGTCACCACCTGCGTGGTGGTGTGGATTGAAATTCCTAAGATAGTGTTCCTCACCTTTGGTTCCCAGTCACCACCTGCGTGGTGGTGTGGATTGAAATCTCGTCTGAGATATCACAGATAGTTGTAGACCGGGTCACCACCTGCGTGGTGGTGTGGATTGAAATCGGGAAGATTACAAGTACCACGTTTTCAAAGGGAGTCACCACCTGCGTGGTGGTGTGGATTGAAATACTGTAGTGGTGACCCAGAGGACGTACAGGGAATCGTCACCACCTGCGTGGTGGTGTGGATTGAAATGTTGATAGCCTGTGTCAACATGCACACCTGTTGGTGTCACCACCTGCGTGGTGGTGTGGATTGAAATCCCAACAAAAATACAGCATATCAGTGCGGATTACCCCAAAGATGACATAAATACTTAAATTAACAGTGAATCCACTCTCATAAGTATTATCAATGACAACCCCATCAATTCTGCACCGCCAGATTACAAAAATAAATATGAACATAATGGAAGGCTCCTCCATATCGAATATTCAGGGTAAGCGCCGAAATATTGGGCGTGTTGTAAATAAGCTCCAATTCCTCCATAATGGTAATCAAGTAGTATTTCACTAT
>PPYE01644685.1_pt1 | contig 14642 bp, 18 predicted proteins | sample 1559881 | NCBI WGS metagenome assembly PPYE01 (sample SAMN08240022, study PRJNA423297) | Human gut metagenome, whole genome shotgun sequencing project.
CCAGACATTTCGTAATGGTTGTAAATGCTAATAATCCACAACAGCGAATAATCAACGATGGTATTAATGTGCTGGCGAACCTCGTCATGGCCACGTAACGCTAAAATGGTTCGTCGGTCAACCTCTTCGTTAAAAAAGGAATATTGGTTAATAAAGTTATCTTGGTAAGCATCTCCGCCCCAGATCCAGCGGTCCCGTTTAATGCCATCGATAAAGAAAAGATCGCTGCATAGTTTGAAAGTGCGTAACGAAACTTGCCAAATTTGGTTAAGTAAAGGGTCGTCCGATTTAAAAATGCCGTGATTTTGCATTGGTAAGTCGATTTGAGTCGCTACAGCTTCTAGTTGTCCATCGGGATAGTCTGAAATAAATAGGTAACGGAACGCCCGTTTAGGCAGTTCTTCATTTTCCCTTACATCGCGTTGCTGATAATAACAGTTAACGGTATCTAAAGCTTCGGCTACTGACTCTCCATAGCAAACTTGGATCGGGTGGCTTAATTTAGTAAAACGAACGGTGGCATTAATTTCCCTACCAAAATCAATTAACTTTCCGCCTGCTCGCTCAACAATTTGCTTTGGAAAAGTTTCTCGACATCGATATGGGATTTGATTAGGATCATCCGTGTTGCTAGTAAACATTGCACTCCACCCGACTGGACGCTCTTGAATATAATTACTTGCAACCCAACTAGCATCGGAATAAATTTCCGCTCCCGCAACGTATACACAGGGTAAGTCTTTAGCACTAAATACGTAGATAACAATTTGCTGTTCCCCTGCAGTTAAATTAATTGGTTCGTTTAACGAATACTTCTGTTCATTGACCGTTACGTATCCCGGTTGATGGCTACGCACCATAAAACTAGTTGCGTTTTTAAGCTGGTAAGTTTTTAAAAACTTCACGTTCCGGTAACAATCCTCTAAGTACCAGTATGCCGGCCATTGCATCCCCCGTTCTTCACGAGAAAAGTTCTGTAGCATTCCTTGGTGAATTGCAAAATCTCCAGGATACCAGATCCAATAAGTTTGATTCATTTTATCTCCCTTCTAACGCGTTTTCCGGTGCCGTAGCATTTGAACAATCCCAATTGCGAAGACACCTGAAATTAACGCACAAGCAAAAATTATCCATAAAAAATTTTGTACTGACCACGCCATTAACGTCGGTGTAAAAAGCGAAAAAATTGCCGTGCATAGCCGCACGAATCCATATGAAAAGCCGGTAATTGAAGCGCGAACTTCTACCGGATAGAACGTCTGGGTCCAAATTTTATAAATTGGTTCGCCACACAAAGTGTTTGTAGCGGAATAACAAACGTACGCAATTGCAAAGGCCCACCAAACGTCGCTCCAAACTCCCGCACAGAAAAAAGATACCGCCCCAATTAAAATAGCTCCTTCCATTACTGGATACCGGTACTTGGTGTCCGCAACCTTCACGTAAATCGAATTCGATGCCAGATTAAATACATTAGCAATTAAGGCAACCAAGGTTGCAAATGCTTGGGTGCGGTGCGAAACCGTCACCAAAAAATAATTTACGAAAGAACCCCACGTATTAGCAGGCAGGTTCCAAAATAAATAAAACATCGTTAACGCCACTAGAATCTTTAAGTAAGCCGGATTCTTTAAAATTTCGCCTAGTTTAACCCGTTGCTGACCATTCTGCGAATTAAAAGTCGCTTTTTGGTCGTCCACCAACGAATCTTCCACTCTTTTAAATTTTGGAGAAAAGACCCGAACTGACCAATTGACCAGGGCAACTAAAGCAATTACGCTAAAGATTACCCGCACCGAACCGACCGTCATTGCCGAAGTTAAAAATCCTAAAAATTGCGATAACAAAATGCCAACCGTCCAAAAGATTTGGGTAATCGTAATTGCTCGGCCATACATTGCGTCAGAAGTTCGTTCTGAAATTACGGCTAACGAGGTGGGCAAGTCCGCCCCCGAAGCTATTCCCGCAACGATGGTTCCCGTTAGCAAAATTGGTAAATTAGGGGCGAATGCAATAATGATTGCCCCCACCGCCACGAATAAAATATCTAAATTAAACACACGGACTCGACCAAACCGATCGGCTAGCCATCCACCAACTACGGCACCCAGCGCTACCATCAAAGTTAACAAGGTCGAAATTAACCCGGATAACAACGGGCTTAAGTGCATAATTCGAGTCCAAATTGGTAAAGCTACTCCCAAACTAACTAGCAAACTAGAGTCCAAATAAGACGCCGTTCCCGCAACTAAAACCAACGAAAACGTCTTACGATCCATTTTTGGGGTTACTTGTTCACCCATACTCTTCAACTCCTCAATCAAATCTAACCCGTTTTTTCGTTGCCGCCTTGATCCCGGCTTCGAGCCTTATCGATCCGGTAAAACCGGTTAAAGACAAGCTTTAAATCCTTTTCGGAGATCCCCTCGCCAAAGTCTTGCACCGCAATTTCAACAAATTGCTTAGTGTTGGCAATCGATAAGTGAATTTCCTTACGTTCTCGAGAGTATTTTACGGCATTATCTAGTAAAATCACCAGAATCTGTTCCAAATGATTACGATAAATTTGTACAATCGGCTCCCCAATCAACTCGTTGTCCATCGTAAACTGAAACTCCGGATGGATCATCTTAAAGTCGTTAAAAACTTGGTTGACGAGCCGAGCCACGTTGGTCTTTTCATTTGGGTAATTAATTTCGATTTGGTCTGCGCGCGTTAAGTCCAGCATTTCACTGACCAAACTCTTCATGCGCTGAGTTTCTTCCAATGAAGACTCAATCGATTCTTCCAGTACCTGCGGATCGTCTTTCCCCCATCGTTTAAGCATCTTTAAGTGGCCTTCCACCACGGCAACGGGGGTCCGCAATTCGTGAGAAACATCCTCAACAAACTGTCGCTGTTGGTCAATATAGCGTTGCATCCGATCAATCATGCTATTAAATTGTTGGCTTAAGTCCTCCAATTCATCGTTGGTGTTCAAAACCGGCACCCGAGATTCCGTTTGCGGATCCTTTTCTAATTCCCGCATCGTGACGTTAATGGAGCGCATTGGCCGGAGCAGGTAGGACGCTAAGCCATACCCGAAAATCGAAATAATCATAAAGACCAGCAGCGAGGTCAACCCAAACAACCAAATTAAGCGGTGGTAATTGCGTCCGTAGTCCCTAAGCAGGTTGACAACTTCCACATAGCCAATTTTTTGTTTATTTCGGTTAATGATGGGAGCCTGTCCCACGATAATTTTTTGCCCGTGGTACTTTTGGTGCTTAACCACCCGGTGGCTGACTTTTTTCATTTGCAACGGATTTCGCTGGTTAGAAAAAACGGTTTTCCCATTTAAATCATATACGGTCACTGCCAAATCCTTACGCGTCAAATTAGCTAGCAAATTATCGTCAAAAACCCGGTGTTGGTGCTCCGTAGACTTTTCGTTAAAATTAGGCCGAAAAATATTGGTAGTTTGATAATTGATAACCTGAGCACTGCGGAGCCGGTCGTTAACCTGACTAATTGTATTTTCAACGTTATGCCGTTCTACGGAGTAAAGTGAAACCACGTTTACGTTCTCCATTAAAAGTAGCAAGAGCTCATATTCACGTTTGGTTAAATTGATTACCTCGTTATTTCGCTTAACGACCCGATTTTCCTTTTCAATAACGATGTCTTTAAATTCTACAGTCGTTTGGTGGAAAGAAGTATCCTGTTCTTCGAGGTCAACCCGCCGAAGAACCGCACGCAAACGAGCTAACAATTCTTCGATGGCAAATGGTTTAACGATGTAATCATCGGCACCGTGGTCTAATCCGGACACCCGGTCAATAATTGAATCGCGTGCCGTCATCATAATAATCGGGGTAATCTTTTCCCGGCGAATCCGGCGACAAACTTCAATCCCGTTAATTTCAGGCAACATTAAGTCCAATAAAATCGCGTCAAAGTCTTCTGAAAGGGCGGCTTCTAAACCGGTCCGACCATTTCCTTGGACTTCGGTTTCGTATCCTTCATGTTGTAGTTCTAGCTCTACAAAGCGAGCCAAACTCTTTTCATCTTCAATTATCAAAATTTTACTCATTTTTTCCGCTCCAAAATTAAATTATTTTAATCTCTATACTTCTAAATTTTAACATTGTCAACTGGCTTTGCCTAGCAGTTCTCTAAGTTGCTGACAAGCGTTTTTCGTCACGATCAACCCGTTCGTAGGTATGTGCACCGAAGTAGTCCCGTTGTGCTTGTAATAAGTTTGCGGGAAGTACTTCTGAGCGATAAGAGTCGTAGTAAGCAACCGCAGCTGAAAATGCGGGAACCGGGATACCTGCTTTAACAGCAAGGGCAACTACTTCGCGAACTGCATCTTGGTACTTCTTTGCAATTTCTTGGAAATAATCATCCATCAATAAGTTGCTTAGTTCCGGATTCTTGTCAAATGCATCGGTGATGTTTTGCAAGAATTGGGCACGGATAATGCAACCAGCACGCCAAATCTTAGCAATCTCACCAAAGTTAAGGTTCCAGTCGTAGTGCTTAGAAGCTACCCGCATTTGTTCAAATCCTTGTGCGTAGCTCATAATCTTACTGAAGTAAAGCGCTTGGCGAATCTTTTCAACGATTTCCTGCTTGTCCACATCGAGTTTTGGATTAGGACCAGTCAATTCTTTGCTTGCAGCAACCCGTTCGTCTTTTAGAACCGAGATGTAACGCGCATAAACTGATTCCGTAATCAATGATTGTGGAACCCCTAATTCAAGGGCATTTTGAGAACTCCACTTACCAGTTCCCTTGTTACCACCCTTGTCCATGATCATGTCAACAATTGGTTTGTCGCTGCCAAGATCGTCTTTCCGGGTTAAGATGTCTGCAGTAATATCAATTAGGTAACTATCCAATTCACCCTTATTCCATTCTGCAAAGATGTCAGCAATTTCTTCAACAGAAAGACCAACCATTTTACGCATTAAGTCGTAACTTTCGTCGATTAGCTGTTCGTCACCGTATTCAATTCCGTTGTGGACCATCTTTACGTAATGACCAGCCCCATTAGGCCCAATGTACGTTACGCAAGGTTCACCATCTTTAGCTTTTGCAGCAATTTGCTCAAAAATTGGTGCAACAAGGTCGTAAGCTTCCTTTTGACCACCTGGCATCATTGAAGGACCTTGTAACGCCCCTAATTCACCACCAGAAACTCCGGTACCGATAAAGTTGATTCCAGATTCATCAAGTTGCTTGTTACGGCGCATTGTGTCTTCAAAGTAGGTGTTGCCACCGTCGATTAACACGTCACCCTTATCCAAAAGCGGCAAGAGTTCAGCAATCACTGCGTCAGTTGGCTTACCAGCCTTAACCATCATCATAATGCGACGAGGTTTTTCAAGTGAATTAACAAAATCTTCAATCGTGTAAGAAGGAACTAACTTCTTATCACTATGATCTTCCATTACTTGTTTTGTTTTAGCAGCCGTCCGGTTGTAGATGGCAACCGTGTATCCGCGGCTTTCAATGTTCAACGCGAGATTTTTTCCCATTACGGCCATTCCAATGACCCCAATTTGTGGTTTATCCATGTTGCTATTCCTCCTCTTTGACAACGACTCTGTCGAATTAATACTACCAAAAAAATCACTTTGATTAAAGAAGTTTAAAACAAAAAAGCAACAAAAGGACCTAGGCTCCTTTTGTTGCTTTTTAATCATTAGTTAGCTTTCACGTCAATAACTTGTTTGCCGTTGTAGTAACCACAACTTGGGCAAACACGATGTGAAACTCGTAATTCACCACAGTTTGGGCATGGTGCCAAACCTGGAGTAGTTAACTTAATGTGTCCACGACGATTACGCTTACGTGTCTTTGATGTTCTTCTTGCTGGAACAGCCATCAATGAGCACCTCCTTTAAGAGAATTACGGTCTCCCGCTTAATTTAAAGCCTTACTGATCAGAATTATCTTTCAATAAATCTTTTAACTTTGCAAGGCGTGGATCAACTTGTTTATCTTGCTCCGACTCCGCTGCTACTTCCGAAACCACTTGCCATTCTGCACCAGAAGGCATAGTGCCCTTCTGTTCTTCATCAGGGGTTAAAACCTGCATGGGAACCTGTAAAACTACGTTGTCTTCAACCAACTTATCGACATCGATTACGTCATCCTTGACTAACATGACCACTTCTTCTTGTGGGAACGTGTCAATCAAACTAGCACTATCCACGTAAATTTCATTGACAAAAAAATCAAGCTTTAAGTGAACAGGTGTTAAGGAACGCGACGACGGAACCGTTAAATCACAACTGATCTCAGCATCAATCATAACTGAATCCCGGTCGTTTGTCACGGTGCCTTTAAAATTGATTGGTGAGCATTTTAAAACTACATCTGGAAAGCGTTCGATTAAAGATTGTTCCAAATCCATTGTCTCATCGAACTGAAACGGTTCTTTATGCTTACGCAATTCTGTAAAATACCATTCCATAGTGAACCTCCAATGCAACAGAAATAATTATACCATCTAGGATTTCTTTGTCAACGTTTTTTCCTTGACATTCTTTTCTAAAATCGGCGTCCTTCCCCATTCGTAAGGCGCCACCATTTGATATAGCTCATCCGCGCGCTTAGTTAGCTGATAACTGGCAGTAAAATCCGCTTTCGTTACCTTAGTCATCAGAACTCCACGAAAATCGTGTTCCCGCAAATAGGCTTGCCCCTGAGCATTAACCGCCAGCAGACGAGTCTTTTGCAACGGACTCAGTACCCGCAGGTTTAATAAAATAGCGGTTAATTTGCGCTGTAAACTAGTATAGCTATACCGCTTGGTTTTTAAATTCGTCATTAATTCCATAAAGGAACTACTTTGTGCCGCTTGGGCAAGGATCCGATTTTCAATGCCTTCGTTAATTCCGCGGATTTGGCGTAATTCTTTAGCAGAAGTTGTTTTTAACCGGTACTCTAAAAAGGGCCAAAATGCTTGCCAATCAACCGGCTTTTGACGTTCTAACACCTTTTTCATTCGGTCAGGTACCGCTTGTTGATACTGAGCATCATTCCGTTGAATTGACTGACGAATGGCTGTCGCGCTGGCAATCGTGCCCTTGATTTCTTGGTCTAGGTGCCCCGCTTGCAACCGTTCCACAGGCAATAAAGTTAATTTAGGTGCTAGCCGCAACTGCCAATAAGCATAGTTAACCCCTAAAATATCGTTAGACCGGCTTAACGAACTTTCCGCAAACAGCTGACTGGCGAAACTTTGATTATAATCTTGCTCGCTAAAAGTCCGGTCAAGTAACCGACTTTGTGCTTGAAAATCTAATCCAGGGGTCTCACACCCAAATGCTAACGCATCCGCTCGAAGCCACTGGGCAATCTGAACTCCCGCTTGGGCAAAATCCCGCGCGGCTGCCACAGCGTACTCAGTGGGCATTTCCACTACTAAATCGGCACCACTTTGCAAGGCCACGGCTGCCCGTTCCCACTTGTTTATTAAGGCCGGCTCTCCCCGTTGCACGAAATTGCCGCTCATTATCACGATCATCACGTCGGCTTGGGAAGTTTTCCGAGCCGTTTTCAGCAAGTACTGGTGTCCATTATGAAACGGATTAAACTCCGCAATTACCGCACAAGCCCGCATTCTACTACCTCCTGCAGCTAAAAAACCAGCGCGTAGTCTGTTCATCTACCGGCGCGTTACCAAAATCTGCAAAGTACTTCACCACAGAAAAGCCCGCTTTCTGTAATAAACCAACATACGTATCTAATTCGTAAGTTCGTTCAAAATGGGTCTCTTCCGTCCGGTAAAACGCCTCTGACGTTGGATCTTGCTTAGTAAAGAAGGTTAGATCATGTTCAACATGGTATTGATCTTCGCCGGCATAGCTGGTCCAAAGAAAAGCCTGCTGGTCGTCTTGATAATTAAACATGTATCCCGGATATACTTCTCCCGTTTGGTAAGGAGTAATCACGTCAAAAATAAATTGACCACCTTCCTTTAAGTGATCGTGCACTTGCGTAAAGGCCGTCAATAACTCAATTTCGTTTGCTAAATAGCAAAACGAATCGGCGTAGCAAGAAATCACGTCATAGGTGGGTAATTCCGCTAAATCAAGCATATTCCCCTGGACCAGTTCTAACGGAACTTTTGCAGAATACGCGTGTTGTTCCGCCAAAGCCAACATTTCACTTGATAAATCAAAACCGGTCACCTTTTGGCGTTGTTTTGCCAACTTAACCGCCAGGCGCCCGGCTCCACAAGCTAACTCTAGCCATTCGTGGGTTTGATTCAAATCAACTTGTTGTTTGGTATATTCAAACCAATTTTGGTACTGTTCTTCATCAAACAACTGGTCATAAAGTACCGCAAAACTCTGGTAAATCATTATTCAGTAATCCAATCCGCAATTTCTACGTTCTTAGCTTCTGACCATAACTTTTCCAAGTTATAAAACTTCCGTTGGTCAGTTTGGAAAACGTTAATTACGATGTCACCTAGGTCAATGAGGATCCATTCGGCCGCCCGGTAACCTTCAATTCGACGAATTTCTACGTCGTTTTCTTTTGCTTTTTCAATAATTGCGTCTGCAATCGCTGCTACTTGTCGATTTGAGTCCGCGCTAGTAATCACGAAATAGTCCGCCAAAGTGCTAATTTCGTGTACATCTAAGGCAATAATTCCCTCAGCACGCTTACTATCGGCTGCTTTTACTACTAATTCTAAGCTTTGTTTGTTATCCACTTTCATTCTCCTTAGTCGTTAAGTTTTGCAATCCACGCGTTGTAACTGTCAATGGTGGCGGGGAATACCGGGCGGTTGTTGGCTACTAAATAAGCCAGCGTATTCTTCATCTGAAGCGCAACGCCCTTTGGTAAACTTTGTTCCGTAATGATGCGCGCTTGTTGCACCCAGTCAAAATCCCGGCCGTCTTCAATATAATCGGCCATAAAGACAATTTGGTCAATTAAAGTCATGTATGGTGCTCCAACCGTGTGTCGCCGAATTGCATTTAAGATTTCTTCATCTTGAATTTTTAATTCGTTTTTGACAATTTCTGCTCCGACAACTCCGTGCCAAATCGCGTTACCATAATCTAACAAAATTGGGTCCAGTTGTAATTTATTAATGTAACCAATAAATTCACTATCAGGCCGATTTTTAGCATAATCGTGCAATAAAGCCGCAATACTAGCTTTTTCCACGTCAGCGTCATTTTGTTTTGCTAACTCAATGGCCTTTTGTTCTACGCGTAAAATGTGGTCAAATCGGGGACCTTGAACGCTTTTTTGTACCGCCGCAACCAATTCTTCTCGGTTCATCGGAATATAATTATTTTCGTAAGTCAACTCTACTTTACTCATATAAATGATGCTCCCTTATATAATCTTCTACAGCATCGGGTACTAAATATTTAATTGAGCACCCTTTATTAACCTTTTCCCTAATCATGGTTGAACTTAAATCAAAATGGGGAGTGTCAACCCAAATAATCGGATACTTCGCATCTCGCTCGTACTCTGGCCGATCGACCCCCACAAAATGAACCATGCGGGCTAATTTATCGATTTCGTGCCAAGTTGGCAAGTAGTTGACCATGTCACCACCGATAATAAAGTAGTAGTCGTTTTCGGGGTGCATTTCTTTTAATGCCTTGACCGTATCGTAAGAATAACTGGTCCCCCCGCGATTAATTTCGATTAAATCTAAATCAAAGTTAGGGTTCCCCTGAATTGCCAAGCGAACCATTTCAACCCGGTGCTCCGCAGCAATCGCTTCTTTTTTATCCACGTGAGGTGGCAGATAATCTGGGACAAACAGAATTTTATCCAATCCTAATTGGCTAGCCACCTGTTCTGCAATCATTAAATGCGCGAGATGCGGCGGATTAAACGTTCCGCCTAAAATGCCAATTTTCTTGCCCTTTGCTTGTGTTAGTGGTTCTTCAACCACCTCTACTTGAACTCCCGAAACACTTTTTGACTTTGTCGAAATCAATATTAATCACCTTACCATTATATCTTTTGAACGTTTTCTGAAATCTCTCTTTTATCTGGGTCTGCAGAAACTTTAAACAAAACCAAAACGTGACCGATCGTTTGGACGACTTGGATGTCGGTTTGCTGTTCAATAAACTCCTTAACCTCGGCAGTCGTTACGTCGGTATTTTGCTGTAAATTAATCTTTAATAATTCGTGGTTATCTAACGCGCCGCCTAATTGAGCAAGCCAACTCTTGGTCAGTCCGTTTTTACCAACCGAAAAAACGGGTCGGAGATGGTGTGCTTGAGCACGTAAATAACGTTTTTGTTTTCCTCTTAATTTCAAATCAATACTCCCTTTATTTAGTTACTTACCAGCGATGGTACTTCGTTCTTAGATTAGAGCCCGCCGGATTACTACTGAAATACCCTTTGGTGCCCAAGCGGTAACCACGCTTCCCGCGGGAACTGCAATCCAACCTAAACCTTCAAAGACCACGTCACTATCTTCCTCAATCTTAAAATGGTGGCGTGCTAATTCAGGCAAATTGGCCAGATTTTCTGCCGCAGGTGGTGTCAAAAGTTCTCCAGCGTGTTTTTCATAAAAATGATCGGCATTAGCTAGCTTAGTGCGATGAATCATTAGATTGTTATCAAAATAGGCAGTGACTGAGCCCGTTGAATTTTCGTAGTCAAAGCGCGCCAAAGCACCCGCAAATAAAGTTTGCTCATCACCTAATTGATAAACGCGCGGTTTAATCGTCTTTTTCGGCGAAATGTACTTAAGATCTTCCGTCGTTAACACGTGTGCCATCTGATCGTTATGCACAATTCCCGGTGTATCAATCATTTTGCTGTGATCGTCAAATGGAATTTCAATCCGATCTAACGTAGTTCCAGGAAAACGGGACGTCGTGATTACGTCTTTAATCCCGTTGCGTAAGGCAATCAAACTGTTAATTAAGGTTGATTTACCAACGTTGGTAACCCCTACGACGTAAACATCACGTCCACCGCGGAGTTGTTCAATCTTATCAAACAATTGTTCTACCGCAGGACGTTGTTTAGCACTGGTAATCATCACGTCTACCGGTTCAATTCCGTTAGCCTTTGCTTGTTGCCGTAGCCATTCCCGCATCCGGTGCCGTTTGATCGATTTAGGGAAAACATCCGCCTTATTACCAACTAAGAGAACCGGATTGTCCCCTACAAAACGGTGCAGTCCGGGAATTAAGCTACCATTAAAGTCAAACATGTCCACCACGTAAACCACTAGCGAATCTGAATCACTAATCTGACTCAATAGCTTTCTAAAGTCGTCATCACTAATGCTAACTGGTGCAATCTCATTATAATGACGCAACCGGAAGCAACGTTGACAATATAATTGTCCGCTTTCTAGACCTTTTTTTAAGGCCGACGCCGGCGTGTACCCCGGAAGCTGAGCATCTTCCGTTTGTAACGTTGCCCCGCACCCAATACACCGAATTTCTTCTTCGTTCATTCTTATAATAACTCCTTATGCCAAACTAATTCCGGATACTTTTTCTTCAAAGACCGCTTAATGAATAGCTCTAAAAAACGTTAAAGTGTTATCTAGGTCGGTTAACACGGTGGTGATTCCCTTGGCCTTTAAATCTTTAGCGGATAGATTGTAAATTCTTTCAATCATCCACGTTGGTTTAAAAATGTTCATAATCTTTCTCCCCATGATTACTGTCTGTTCAATTATAAACGATAGGAATGCTTTTTGAAAAGAGAAGCCAACCTTAATTCTACTTCCATTCCGGACTTTTCGTTAAATTAAGACAGTAAGCGGTGATTACTTGGACAACTTAATGTGTTGGCACATTTTCATCCAAATTGACTCACTTCAAAATAAAAAGGACCGCGCTCACCATGGAGCGGACGATCCTTTTTAGTAGTCACTTAATTAAGTATCTAATTAAAGAGCTTTTTTAGCTTCTTCAGCCAAAGCCTTAAATGCGTCAGCATCGTTTACGGCAAGGTCAGCAAGCATCTTACGGTTCATGTCGATACCAGCTTCCTTAAGACCATGCATTAACTTGCTGTAGCTCAAACCGTTCATTCTTGCAGCAGCGTTGATCCGTGCAATCCAAAGACGACGGAATTCGCCCTTACGGTTACGACGGTCACGGAATGCGTACAAACCAGACTTCATTACTTGGTCTTTAGCAACCTTAAATTGAATATGTTTTGCTCCGCGATATCCTTTAGCAAGTTTTAATACGCGCTTACGACGGCGACGTGTTACTGTTCCACCCTTTACTCGTGGCATAATAATTCCTCCTTAAATCACCCGCAGGTCATTTACTTTTCTGTTTAATTTAATTACTTGATGTTTGAAAGTAACTTCTTATAACGTTTTACGTTAGTACTGTCCATCATGTCTGTACCACGTAATTGACGACGTTGCTTCTTAGTCTTTCCATGGAAACGGTGACTTGTAAAAGCATTTGCACTCTTTAGACCGCCATTAGCAGTTTTCTTAAAACGCTTTGCAGCAGCGCGGTTTGTCTTCATTTTAGGCATAATCTGTTCCTCCAGAAATTTAAATTATTTATCAGCATTAGGAGCCAATACCAAGAACATGCTCCGACCGTCCATCTTTGGACGAGCTTCACAACGTCAAGATTAGCTTCTTCAGCAATTTGGATTGCTTCTGCTTTTGACTTAACCCCTAATTGATCACCATTAACACCAATCAAGCGGACTTCACGAGCCCGAATGGTTTCATTTACCATTGTATCTTTTGCTATGGTTCTTCACCTCCAGGAAAATTATCGAGAATGCAGAAAAGCGGATGGCACACGCCACCCGCTTTTTTTGGATCTTCAACATCCATTCAACGTTCTTTAGCCCAGCAACTTCTAAGTTACAAGGCGAGAAGCGGTGGCCTCTGCTTTTTCTCAACGTTTACTAAGATACCAAAATAATCAGTCTCTGTCAACTAAACTAAAAATTATTTTTACATAAAGAGGTTTACGTAGATTGGAACTAGAATGTCCATCGCTAGTGAAACGATTACAACCGCTACGGATGCCATTGCACCTTCAATTGAGCCTAATTGAACCGCTTTGGCTGAACCAACGGTGTGTCCGGAAACTCCCAGTCCTAATCCAGTTCCCACTTTAGAGATATTTTTGAGCTTAAAGATTTTAATTAAGAATTCGGCCAACGCGTAGATAATTACGGCGTTGATAATGCAGACCATCGCCGTAATTGCCGGATCCCCGCCGATTCCCTTTGCAATCGGCATGGCAATTGCGGTAGTTGCTGCTTGAGGCAGCATCGCCGCAATCGAAACTCGGGAGAGCCCCATTAGTTTGGAGACCATGTGAATACCAAATAGGGAAATAAAACCACCGACGAACAAGGTTAGGAATACATCTACCCAGTACTTCTTAAAAATATCGTTCCGCCGATATAGCGGAATCGCAAAAAATTCCGGTAAACGGTGTTGCTAAAGCTGCATCCATTATTCATCGTCCCCCTTTTTACCCGTAATTTTTTGGTGAATTCGAATGAAAAATGCTCCTACGTATGCAATTACGACCAGGAGAATAATTGTCGAAATGACCACCACGATAATATCCTGGAGCCCTTCCCTTTTCATTAAATCCAAACTACCGGCTAATTGAATTCCCGATGGAACGAATAAGAAAGCAATTAAGCCAATCATAAAGTCACCAAATTTTTCAACTTGTTCGAGTTTAACAATGTGGGTCGCCAATAAAATATATAAAATAATCATACCAATTAACGGAGTGGGAACCACAATGTTTGCGGGAAATAGCTGAGAAATGATTTGCGAAACGAATAAAATCGCCGCAAAAATCGCCATTTGAACAAGGATTGGCGTCTTCTTTTTCTCTTGATCTTTTTTCATCAGAATTCCTCCTTAAAACACTTGATTCAAGGGCTTTTCTTCCCTTGCTCACCATTAATTCTAAGTGATTCTGATCGATTTGTAACCGTTTTCACAATCAATTGACCCTAATTCTGGATAGAATACCAACTACCCGAGATGAAATGCCCTTATCAATTCCAACGTAAAAAGTGACCACTTCTCTAAGCAATTTAACCTAGAGTTGTGATCACTTTTTAAAAATTAAGATAACTAAAACTTTATGGAATAACTTTAATTTCCATCAACTAAATCACCCGAATTATTACTCACTTCATCCCTAAGTGGCGTTTGGTTTCGTTAACGTACGAACGGCTCACCGGAATCTTAATTCCATTCGATAACGTCAATTGGTAGGTATGGTTGAAACTTGGTTGTAATTCAAAAACTGAATCAAGGTTAACCACGTAACTACGATGTACTTGCAAAAACTTTTGCGGATCCAATTCTGCCAATAGTTTTCGGAGAGGCTGCTTGCTGGTAACTAATGGTAAATTGGCCACGTGAATAATTACCGTACCCCCCTGCGCTTCTAAATAAATGATGTTATTTTTCTTAATCACGATCGTTCGTTCTTCATTAGTAATTGACAGTCGCGGATTAAGATATTTTTGCTGGTAATTGGCGGTATCGCGTTGCTGCCGATCCAATAATTTTTTGATTCGGTCAAGCGCTTCATTAATGCGACTTTGCTCAAAGGGTTTGAGTACGTAGTCCACTGCCTCAGCACTAAACGCATCTAAAGCATATTGGTCGTACGC
>PPYE01777826.1_pt1 | contig 14639 bp, 5 predicted proteins | sample 1559881 | NCBI WGS metagenome assembly PPYE01 (sample SAMN08240022, study PRJNA423297) | Human gut metagenome, whole genome shotgun sequencing project.
GCGGCGGCATCCTTCAATATCGTAATCGATTCAATAGGGTAGGCATCGAGGAATGAGAGGTCACGTTCCACATTGTCAACGATGATCAGCGGACTGCGTGCGCTGGCATTCATGGTACGGATGCCACGGATATACATAGCCGTTTCACTCCATCCCGGTTCGGATTGCGCCTCATACGTCTCTACACCGGTGACAGTGGAGGTAAACGCATTCTGCAAAACGGTTACCGGATGTTTTTCCAGTTCTTCTCCGGTGACGATGGAGGTGGACTCTGTCACAAACTTCTTGGGTTTGCGGTTGAAAGGAAGCGGAGTCGTATGAGCATATTCATCCAGGTCGGCATCCATAACAATCTTGAAGTTCTCATCAAAGTCGGCAATGGCTGTTGCCGGCAGATAGCCTACGCTGCTTACATAAAGCTCATCGGCAGGTTTTACATTCTTCAAAGTGAAGAAACCGTCCTTGTCCGAGAGTGCGATGCGGCTTGCTTCCGCTACGTTGACCACCGCACCTGCGATAGGTTCACCCTCTGCATTTACGATTCGTCCTTTCAGGACTTTAGCATCTTGCGCCCATCCGTTGCCCAGCATGAAAGCTGTGGCTACGGTGAGTAGGATTCTTTTGAATCCTGTCTGTATGTTATTTAATTTCATCGGTTGCATATTCATTCAGTTAATTGTTCCAACCCGGGTTGTTTTCGATATTCGTTTTCCATACTTCTCCTTCCGGTATCGGGTAGAGATACATTTTCTCCGTAAATACCCGGTTCTGGGCAACTTTACGTGTATAGACAAACTTTCCGTTTTCCTTGGTAACCTCCATTCCGTAGACAGGACGTGCCAATGCTTTTTCCGCTACATTCCAGCGACGTACGTCCCATGCGCGATGATCTTCAAAAGCGAGTTCGACGGTACGTTCCTTGCGGATGAAGTTACGGCGGTCGGCAATGGTCTGAAGATCGCTGCGGTTTATGCCATTACCCCAGTTCACACCGTTGTAGAGCACGGTTGCCGCCAGACGCGGATCACGATTGCTGTAAGGATCATTGCTCTTGTATCCGCTGGCGTTGTTGATGGCTGGAGTGGCTGTTCCATTATAAACAGGGGCGCCGGTTTCATCATAACTGCTGAAAGGAGACTGTCCGTTTGCCATATCGTACATATCCACTAAATTCTGTGACGGGCACAAACCTCCGTTGCCGCCTTCGCCTACCGGCGTATCGTTATAGATCGCTCCCCATCCTACAGCTACATCATTACGCCAGAAGATCGTTTCATTATTTTTCTCGTCATGTGCGTTCTTCAGGATGGCGTTGGTATAGCATGTCTTCGGATCGGTATCAGTCGTGTAGAGTCCGTAGAGTGTTCCGTAATCCGTCATGAAGCTTTGCGCTGCATCGGCGGCTTGCTGCCAGCTGATACCCGATTCACTTCTGAAACGGTCGCTTGCCATGTAGAGCATGACACGTGAATACAGTGCACGTGCCATTGGCTGGCTGATACGTCCGGGGTTGCCCGATTCGGCAGAAGTAGCTTTATCCATCAATCCTTCTTCGCAATCTTTCAGTTCTTTCAGAATGAAGTCAACTACATATTCTTTCAGGGAAGGGCGGGTGGTATAGTTGCTGAGCAAGTCTCCGTCCGGATCGAGTACATCTGTAACCAGGGGGACGGGACCGTAGCGGAGAAACATTTCCCAGTAGAAATAAGCACGGAGGAAATGAGCTTCCGCCTTGTATTGTTTCACATAGGTAGCGTGTGCTTCTTCCGAGTCATCCGTAGCTTTGGGCACGTCGTCGATGTTCTTTAACAGCATATTGCATTTGCGGATACCCCGGTAATAGTGTTCCCATGTGCCGGTGAGTTCAGTGGCGGCACCGCTGGCATAATAGTTACCGATGTTGAAACTTGTACGCGTGCCGCCGCTGGCGTAGCTGGTTTCGGCTAAGTCGGTAGCTGCATCCATCCATGAGTTGTTGATGCGGCAGGCACCGTGGCGCAGGAAGTTGTAAGTATCGAAATGGAACTCACGGGTAGTAGTCCATTGGCTGAATACCTCTTCTTCTGTCAGTTCGTTGCTGGGCTGTTTGTCCAGAAAACCACCGAATATATCTTCACAGGAAGTCAGGGCGATTCCGGCGGTTGCCAACCAAAAGGCGGTATATATGATTGTCTTTTTCATGTCTTATATCTGTTAGAATTTAATGTTTACACCAAAGTTCACAGTCTTCATAATTGGGTAACGGTTGGAACCTTCACTTTCCGGATCGCAAAGACCATCCAGTTTATCCCACGTGATGAGATTGTTTGCATTTACATAGACGCGGCATTCGTTCATGGCTACTTTTCTGATCCATCGGGCCGGAAGCGAGTAGCTTAGTTCGATATTCTTCAGACGAAGGAAGTTACCGTTTTTCAGGAAGAACGAGTTTTTACGCTGGTTATGGTCGCCGTAGCTGTCATAATGGAGCAGCGGATAACTGGCATGGGTAAGATTGTATGCTTCCGACTGGTTGGGATTCCAGCGGTTCAGATGATGTTCTTTTACCTTACCGCCATTCACGAAAGCGTACATTGCTTCCGCATCATAATATCTGGAAACATGATCTACTCCCTGAAACATGATGCTGAATCCGATGCCTTTGTATTCGCATCCCAGAGACAAGGCGTAAGTGTTTTCGGGAACATCGCTATAGCCGATAAATGTTTCATCACGGCTATCGATAAATCCGTCTCCGTTCATATCACGGTATTTCAGGTCGCCTACCTGTACATTGCCGAAAGTAGAAACCGGAAAATCGGGATTGTTCAAGTCGGCTTGGGTCACAAAACCATCGCACACCAGACCGAAGTATTGGTTGATCGGATGACCTTCCTGTTTGCGATAAGCTGTCTTTGTGGCGGGTTCGTCCATGTTCCGGATTTCATTGCGGGCGTGTGAGAAAGTCAGACTTGCATTATAGGTAAAGTCCTTTCCGATATGGTTCGCATGTTTCAGTTCGATTTCGAAACCCTTGTTGTTGGTTTCTCCCAGATTGCCGGCAGCCATATTGACGCCAACCCATTGCGGACGGGTGAGATAAGGAGTCAGGATATCGTTTCTCTTTTCGTAGAATACGTCGATATTACCGTTCAGCAGTCCGTTCCATAAACCAAATTCCAGTCCCAGGTTGTATTTGTGAGCACGTTCCCAAGTCACTGCATAGTTAGGGTACTGGCTTTCATAGATACCGGTATATCCGGTTGTTCCGAAGTGATAGTCGTTGGTTATCTGTGTCCACACTGCCTGATACAGGAAACGTTGTTTTACGCCATTCACTTTGTATACATCGTTACCTACTTCACCATAGGATGCACGGATTTTCAGATTGTTCAGCCAGTCTTCCGTTCCTTTCATGAAAGCTTCGTTGCTGATTCTCCATCCTACGGAGAAAGAAGGGAAGAAACCGAAGCGTCTGCCTCGCATGAAGTTTTCCGAACCGTTATAGCCGAAGTTGACTTCTGCCAGGTAACGGTCGTCGTAGCCGTATGTGGCACGCCCTACCAGTCCTTGGTAGCGTTCGGCAAGGTCTGCCTGATAACGGTAGTCATTCTGGTTGTACAGTGCCATAGCGGTGATATCATGTTTCCCGAATTTGCGTGCCCAGTTCAGCTGGAATTCCATATAAAGTTTATAAGTAGTAGTCTGGTTATTGCCCAGATAAGCAAGTTCCGTATCCGTATTGAACTGGGTATAAGCGTCTATTGAATTATAATTAGTACGGTCATTCAGCTCATAAGTGGCAAAGTCGGCATTGAAAGCACGCATATAGTAAGCGTCGTAGTCGAAAGATACCATTCCTTTTGCTGCCAGCCCTTTGGTGAGCCAGTCCATCTTATAATCCACAATGAAATTTGTTTCATTGATCGTATTGGTGGAGCGGTAGAAACCGGCTTTGGCAAAACGTGCCACGATATTATTCTGGTATTGTGAGCTGCCGCTGTACAATGTCTTCTGGTCTTCACCTTCACCTACGGTATAGGATACCGGAAACAACCATCCCGGTGTATGATTCATTTCATAAAATGCCTGACTGTAAGTTCCGTCTCTCGATTCATTCGAGTTCGGTCCTCTGCGTTCTTCGAAACGTGTCCCGAAGTTGACGGAAAGAGTCAGGTCTTTGGTCATCAGGAAGTCGAGATTGGCACGGAAAGCGAAACGCTTGAAGCTGGAGTTCGACTTGTTTCCGTATTCGTCCTGGCTGAATTCCTTGAACAATCCCTGTTGGTTATAATATTCGGCAGAAGTAAAGTAACGCATACGTTTGGTACCGCCCTGTATATTGACATTGTAGCGTTGTGCCGGTGCACTGTTTCGCAAAACGGTGTCATACCAGTCTACATTCGGGTAGAGGAGGGCATCGATTCCGCTGAGTTGTCCTGCTGAGGCTCTTTTATACATTTCGATGTCGGATGCCGAATATTGAGAAGGCAGTCCGTCGTTAGCCAGCGCTTCTTCCAGCAATACAACCGAATTGTAAGAATCCAGATAAGTATCCTGGCGGGTAGGGGACTGTATTTGCCAGTTGGCGGTCAGGCTGACGGTCGGTTTCTGTTCCTTACCGCGCTTTGTTGTAATCAGCATAACACCGTTTGCACCACGTACACCATATACGGCAGTAGCGGAAGCATCTTTCAACGTAGAGATCGATTCGATATCATCCGGAGCAATCTGTGAGAACTCACGTTCTACGCCGTCTACCAGAATCAATGGTTGGTTGTCTCCTGCGAAAGAAGCACGGCCACGGATATAAATCTTCATATCATCAGACCCCGGCGCACCGGAAGTCTGAGAAGTGATTACACCCGAAATCTTACCGGCAATCGCTTGTGAAATATTGGCTGCCGGAGATTTCAACAGTTCTTTGGAAGAAACCTGCGAGATGGCACCTACCACACTTTCTTTCTTCTGCGCACCGTATCCGACCACTACGACTTCATCCAGCACTTCCGTGTCTTCCTCCATAGTGATATTCAGTTTCGTCTTGTTGGCTACAGGAATTTCCTGTGTCTTATAGCCGATATAACTGATTTGTAACACGGCTTTCGGTCCGACCGTCAGTTTGAAGTTACCGTCAAAGTCGGTAATGGTTCCGTTTGTAGTTCCTTTTTCAAGTATGCTTGCACCAATGGCGGCTTCACCTTTGGTATCAACTACCCGTCCGGTGATCTGCTTGTTCTGCGCATACACCCATTGGCTGAATGTGGCGAGGCAGAGTATCAGTATAAAATTCTTCATGTATACTAAACTTTAAGGTTTAATTCTTTTTCTTTTTCATAATAGCCTGTATCTCATCGATTGTCAGTGCTTTGTTGTAGATAGCGATGTCGTCGAACATAAATCCGGGATCAGGGTCAGCCCATGTCCATGCCTGGTTTCCGCCCAATGAGATGTATTTCAAGTCTGCACCGTTGGTGAATATTCCGGAGATGGTATTGCCGTCACCGCTGCCCGATACTGTCCATGAGTTGGCGACTTCTCCGTCAATGTAGATTTTACAGGTGGTAGACGTGAGAACGGCTGTGTAAAGATGCCATTCATGATCCTTCAGCCAGTCTTCCTCACAAACGATTCCATCTGCTGCATATTCCGAGCAATAAACGGTGTTGACACCTTTCTCATTTTGTGCGGCGGTGAAGTCTGTCCATCCGTTACAGTTTATTTGGGCGAGTCCGCGGGATTGCAGGACAAACAATGGCCATATATTCTCTGATCCTGCCGACGGCTCGTTTCCGTATGCCGTGAATAGGGGAGAATAGCGATAATCGTCCGATGCTCCTGCATTCTTGGCATTCACCCATACACTGATACTCACTTCCTGAGATTCTACGGAGTGGGAAAGAGCATCCTGAGGCAACATCAGATAATTAGTGCCTTTAGAACCGGCTACATTCTGGAATATTTGTCCGAACCCTTTGTCTTCCACTGAAACTATTTTGCCCGAACCTACGATTTTTGCATCTCCGGTTCCTTCTTCAAAGGTATTGATGTAGACAGGAGTAGGCAGAGCCAAAGTCTTGTCTTCCATAATCTGTTTGATCTGTTCCGGAGACAATTCTTTGTTATAGACTGCGAAGTCGTCAAACATGAATCCCGGATCGGGATCGCCCCAGTCGAACGCCTGATTTCCGCCTAAAGTGATGTATTTGTAGTTGGCACCATAAATGAATGCACCTTCAATTGTATTATTATCTCCGGTACCTGCCACCTGCCATTCGTTCTTCAGTTCGCCATCCATATATACTTTGGCGGAAGTAGCGGTGAGAGTTACTGTATAGTAATGCCACCCGTGATCGGCTAACCAGTCAGTGGCGTCATGATATAGAGCATTGGTACCATTTACATTCTGTGCATCATCAAAGTTGCACCATCCGGCATTATTCAGTTGTAATGTTCCTCTTACATACAATGCAAACATAGGCCAGTTGTCTGTATTGGCAGTACCTGCTATGCCCGGTGCCTGCCCGTGAGCACTGAATAATGGTGACCACATATAAGTGGATGAGATTCCGGCATCCTTCGCATTCACCCACATACCGATAGACATCTCCTTCGTTTCGGCAGAATGTGACATTACATCTTCCGGAAGCAACAAGTAATTCTGACGTATTCCTCCGGGGATATTCTTGAATACGGTTCCGAAGGCGCTATTATCATCTGTAACAAAGCTGCCACCGCCAATGATCTGTAGTCCGGTAGTCGTTTCGAAAGTAGCTTTATAAACAGGATCGGGCACATGTATTCCGCTACCGATATTCGGTCCCTGAGCATCGCTGTCCGAGAAAGTATTTGTCCAGATCTTCAGATCATCATAATAGGCTTCGGCTGTTTCCGTATCCGAACCATAGCCTAAATATATATAGGTCGCAGATGACAATAAATCGATCATATTGGAATAATCGAAGTCACCTACGCTCACAGCCCTTGTCTTTCCGGAACTGATGCTGGCATGGTTGTTGGTATCGTATTTCTTGGTGCCATCGATATAAATGGCGTATCCTTTCTCTGTGAAAGTCAAGGCAACATAATGCCATGTCCCGTAAGGCATTGCGTTCGTTACACTGACTTCCGGATCATTTACGTCCAGATAGCCTCCTGTGCCGGTATAGCTCAAAAAAGCATTTGCAGTGAAATACAGTTTGTTTGTTCCGTCACTGAATGAGATCAGTGCGCCTGTATGGTCTGTTTTAGTAGATTTTACGAAGAAACTAAATGAGACTCCTGTCTGGATATCTGCACCGATAAGAGGGTTGGGAATGCGGAGGTATCCGCCGTTGGCGTGCATAACTCCACTTTCTCTTTCATCATCTTGTACGATTTCCGGAATCTCTTGATCTGCACTGTATGCAAAACCTTCCCCCGATATAGGTGTTTTGCCTTCGGTGGCAGTAGAGTTGAAATCTTCGTCAAATGTAAATTCAGCTATTAATTTAGCGGAGGTATCCGGCTTTGCTGGAAGTTTTTGATTTCCTGCCGGTGGATCGGCTTCTCCCCAATCCTGACAAGAACTCATGCTGAGAACGGTAAGAATTGCCATAAGTAGTAACGGCCATTTCCTTGTCTTCATAGATATTGATATTAATGGTTCAACAATAATTCTACTCGTTGTAGTGTCGCAAAAATACAACCGATGAGTATATTAAAGGTGGACAAATGAATTTTCGAGGTGGATAAACGGTTATATAAGTGTCTTTTTTACACTTTGAGTATAATCTTGGACGGATGTCTCTTAAAATGAGCTCATTTTAAGACGAAGGGCTGCTATCATTGTTTCATAATAGCAACCCTTATATCAGTTATTCTTCGTTATTCAGCAGTGCGCTTGGTGTCACATTGAAATGTTTCGTGAAGCATCTTGTAAAATATTTGGGATCATTGAATCCTACTTCGTAGGCAACTTCCGCTATATTCATATTCTTCGTTTCCCGATTCTTCAGAATCAATTCCCGTGCGATGTTCAGTCTGTAATTCCGGATGAACTGTCCGGCGGACTGACCGATTAAGTTTTGCAGTTTTTTGTTCAGCAGGCTTTTGCTTACTCCGACGGCTTCACAAAAATCGCTGACTTCAAAATAGGAGTTCTTGTAGTTCTCTTTGATAACTTCCATTACTTGATTGAGGAACTTCTTATCACCGGATTCTTCTTCCATATTAAGTACGTCCACGTCCATATCAAGCGTAAATTTACGTTGATATCGTTTCCGGTTCTCCAGAATATTCTGAATACGGGCCAATAATAATGTTTCATCAAAAGGTTTCAGCAGATATTCGTCCACTCCCATACGATAGCTTTCCAGTCGGGCTTCTTGTGAGGTTTTGGCGGTCAGCATCAGGAAAGGAATATGCGAAATGGCAAATGTCTCCTTTACCCTTCGGGACAGCTCGATTCCGTCCATGACGGGCATCATCAAATCACTGATAATAAAGTCTATTGGATTACTATTAAGTATATGTAATGCTTCTTCGCCATTGGCAGCTTCCAGTACATGATACTGTTCACGAAGAATAGACCGGATATATCCCCGCATATCAGCATTATCCTCCACAACCAGTATACTTAAAGCCTCTTTCTCTTTTGGAGAGCCGGAATCCTGAACAGGAGCAAATATACAGAGTCTCTTTTTCACTGTCTTTGGCGAAAAGAGCAGATAGGTAGAGAGACACAGTTCCCCCGTTAGGAGTAAACTTGATAGCGTTACTCAACAGATTGGTGACCACCTTACGCATTGCTTCCTCATCGTACAAGATCTCCGGCATTTCCATCCGGTAATAGCGTTTGAGCACAATGTTCCGCTCTTGGGCGAATACTTCAAACGGAGTGATCAGTGAATCGATAAATTTCAGAAAATTTCCCCGAGTCTTCACAATCTCCAGTTTGCCGGACTCTACCTTCCGGAAATCCATCAACTGATTGACGAGAGACAATAGATATTTGGAATTGCGTTCCACGAAGTTCAATTGCTCAATGACTTGCGGATTGTAGCTTAATTTCAACGCACGTTCGATAGGACCGATAATGAGAGTAATCGGAGTGCGGAATTCATGGGTAATATTCGTAAAGAATGAAATCTTGTCAAGCGTCAATTCCTGCACTTTACGGGACATACGAATCAGTTGTGCCTTCTGCCTCGTGATTTTCTCATTCTGCTGAATCAGCATCTGGTTTTGGCGTGACAGCTCATCCGTTTGATTTTCTAACAGATGCTTTTGCTGTTCCAGTTCATGAGTACGTTCTTCTACCGTGCGGTGCAGATATTCTTTCTGCCGTTTCAGATTACGGATGCGCCATTGATAGAATTGCCATACACTGACAGATAACAATACGATGATGAATAGAATAAACCATACAGTCTTATAGAAATAAGGTACAATCGTAATCTTCAGTTCCGTTATGTTTTCTCCCTCGTTCTCACCATCAGGAGTGTATCTGACCTGTAGAGTATATGAACCGGGAGGTAAATTCGTATAACTGGCGAAACGACGGTTGCCCGGAACCTGTACCCATTTATCGTCAAAACCGACCAGACGATAACTGTATATGGCTGTATTGTTTGATTCAAAGTTGAGCGCTGCAAATTCGAGTGAGAAAGATTTCTCTTTTTCATGCAGTTTCAGTTCCGTCGTTATGGCAATATCTTCCGACAAGTATTCGCTGCCCGGCAATATTTCTTCATTACCTATCCGCAGGCGGGTGAAACGTACTTTGGCAGCTGGAAGAGACATCGCCGGACGATTACTTTCGATTGCAACCAATCCGCCTACACTGCCGAAATAGAGTAAGTCATGAGAAGAACCGCATGAGGCGTTCCAATAAAACTGTGTGTCAATCAGACCATCCTGTATGGTATAGTTAATGAAACGATTCTCTGCCTGATGATAACAGGAGAGTCCATTATTGGTACTGATCCATAAGTTACCGTTGTTATCTTCCAGTATTCCCCGAATACTGTTGTTCGGTAATCCTTGCGCTGTGCTATAAGAGATAAACTGTTCTTTTCCTTGAGCATCGATTTTTCGTTGATAAATGCCATATCCGTTACTGCCCAGCCATAAAGTACCGTCCTTACCTTGATAAAAACAGGTTATTTTCTCAATCAGGCGGGAGGACGGATCGTCCAGTTTGTAGTTCAGGTGCCTGTACTGGAATTCTCCTTTAGAGGAACGGGAATGCAGATCGATGATATAAACCCCTTCCAGACAACCGACCCAAAGTTTACCCTCCTTATCAATAATGGAACCGATACAGCCATGAATATTTTCAGCAGCCTTATCCGGTAACGGAGCAGTTATTTCCTTTTTTACCGGATCATAAAAATAGAGTCCTTGATTGGCGCCTATCCATATACCTTCATTAATAGGGTCATAATTCAATACTCCGATAAAGTTAATCGGAAAGCCTCCGCCGGTCTGTGAGGAAATTACCTCCAGTATCTGTCGGGGAGCTTTCAGATCAAGCAGATTGAGACCTCCTCCCCATGTACCTATCCATAAGTGATTGTCGGTATCGGCAGTCAGGGCACTGACGGAGTTGTGACTCAGTCCTCCGTGTTCACGTGTATAATGGGTGAAATCTTCGCTGTTCCGTTCTTTTCTGTTCAGTCCGCCTTCTACTGTCCCTACCCATAAGGTTCCGTATACATCTTCATAAATTGCATTAACAGGATTATAGGATAAACTTGACGGATTTTCCTTGTCATGCCGGTAGCTCCGTATCGATAGTTGCCGTGGATTCAACAGATTGATACCTCCGGTTTCCGTACCGAACCAGATATGTTCTCCATCAGTCAATATGCAATTAATAAAGTTACTGTTCAGCAGATTGGTGCCGCCATTTGGAAGGTCACAGGCTATACGTTCAAAATTATCCGTCATCGGGTTATAGATATTAATGCCACGTAGTGTCGCGACGATTAATTGTTTGTCATCGGTGATAGCTAAATTTGTCAGATAATTTTGCGACAGGGAATAGGGATTGCCGGAATCATGCTCATATCGTTTTATCACATTTCCAGTTTTATTATAGCGGAATAGTCCGCGGTCACTGGAGATCCAGACTTCATTCTCTTTGCTGAGGAAATCCGAAATATAAGTTCCCGCTTCGAACTTCAGGCAGTCGGCTATGGGAGTGGTTACCAGTCTCTTTTGCGGACTTAATGCCACTTTTCGTATTTCTCCATTGTTTCCCATCCATATTTTCCCATCCTCGTCAATGTCTTTCAGAGCAATGTCCGGACCATTCAGATAGACAGGGCTGAGTGTAGACAGGATTTGCACTTCCCCTTTGTCATTGAATTCGATACGGTGAAGGGCGTTGTCGCAATGAAGCCAGATACAGCCTTGCGTATCTTTCATGATACGGGTAGCCGGTAGTTCCAGTATCTTTGGAAGTATCCCTTTCGGGTCATGGGGGATAATCGGTTTTAAAGTAGATAAGTCAATAATATCCGTTCCCCCTTCGGAGACGATCCAAAGGCGTTGGAAGGCGTCTTCACAGACATTGCGTATAAAGTTGCTTTTTAGTTTGCATTGGTGATTATTGGGAGTGTAGTTTACAAACTCATAGCCATCATAACGGGAAAGCCCGCCTCCGGCAGTCGAAATCCACATAAACCCCCGGCTGTCTTTGTACAAATCGTCGATAAAATTATGTGGAAGCCCCTCGTTCATGGTCACATACGTAATATTATAGCGGTCGGCAAACCGTTCCTGTGCCCGAACCTGTCCGGCCAGTGAACAGATACTATATATTATAAGGTATATAAGTAGGTGTTTTTTCATATATGTACGTATTAATAAGGGCAAAGTTAAAAGAATCTCTTCAATCACAAAAATGGGAAGAGCTTCTTTTCAGCAGATTATCGGATTGTCCACCAATCGTGTTCGTATGTCCACCTTTCATAGGGGAAACGGGGCGTATTTTTGTAGCATAATTGATGAACGAATACACAGATATTATGAAAAACTTGTTTTTGCCAGTTCTTTTAGTAGCAGGCAGCTTCTTTGTAAGTTGCACTTCTTCCGTGTTTACTCCGACTCCTTCTGCTAATTCTTGGGATGATAATTATTTATCAGTAGCCAAAATGGAAGATTACCGTCAATGGGGAACATACAATGTACACGATCCGTCCTGCCGGAAGCTGGGCGACTATTATTATATGTATTCTACAGATGCGATTTTCGGTGAGAACCGGAAAGAAGCGAGAGAGAAAGGCGTGCCGTTGGGATTTATCCAGATGCGCCGTTCTAAGGATTTGGTACATTGGGAATTTCTGGGATGGGCATTTCCTGAAATACCGGAAGAAGCGGTTCAATGGGTACAGTCTCATGCAGGAGGGCAGGGGGCGACCAATATCTGGGCACCGTATATCATCCCTTATAAAGATAAATACCGCCTCTACTATTGCGTATCCGCATTCGGACGTAAAACATCCTATATAGGACTTGCCGAATCAACTTCTCCCGAAGGGCCATGGACGCAGAAAGGCTGTATCGTTAAAACAGATGATTCTACCGCGATGAATGCTATCGATCCGAGCGTCATAGCAGATGAAAATACTGGTAAATGGTGGATGCATTACGGCTCCTTCTTCGGTGGTCTGTATTGCGTCGAACTGAATCCTGAAACCGGATTAGCCTTAAACGAAGGCGATTTGGGGCACCTTGTAGCACGGCGTGCCAACTATCGGAAGGACAATCTCGAAGCACCGGAAATAATCTATCATCCGGAGCTGAAACAATATTATCTTTTCACTTCCTATGATCCGCTGATGACGACTTATAATGTACGTGTCAGCCGTTCGGATGCTGCCGAAGGTCCGTTTACGGACTACTTTGGCAAGGCTGTGAAAGATACGACCAACAACTTCCCGATACTGACTGCACCATATCGTTTTGAGAACCATACCGGATGGGCGGGTACAGCGCATTGTGCCGTCTTTTCTGACGGTGAAGGAAACTATTTTATGGCACATCAGGGACGTCTGTCACCGCAAAATCAGTTAATGGTGTTACATATACGGCAGTTGTTCTTCACTCCCGAAGGCTGGCCGGTCGCTTCTCCCGAGAGATATGCAGGGACTGCTTCGCGTCAATTCAGCAAAGAAGATCTGGTCGGTGAATGGGAAATCATACGAGTGCAGGAACCGGCATACGAACGTCAGCTGGAAGCCGGACAGATCTTATGGGGAGAGGGAGAACTGAAAGAGAAGGAATGGAACTTGTCCACCCGAGTGACTTTGGTAAAAGACGGCACGTGCAAAGGGCAGATGACCGATAACGAATGGAATATAGTTCAAATGAATGGAAAATGGTCCTTTTTGACCGAAAAACATCTATTAATGGTAGATTTGAACTCGGAGAAGATTGAGAATCTGGTTATCTTTGCAGGACACGATTGGGAGAACGAAACCGAAACAATTCTCTTTACCGGACTCGATAGCCGGGGACGTTCTGTCTGGGGAAAAAGAATCAAATAACTATATATAATTTTTATTGAAAACCATGAGAAGATACACAGAATTACTGGCTGCATTAGCCTTATCTACCGGCATGGCGCTTCATGCGCAAACCAATGAAATGGTGATCCAGACTAAGAAGTTGGGTGCTGAAATCCAGCCGACAATGTACGGACTCTTTTTTGAAGACATCAATTATGCTGCCGATGGCGGACTTTATGCCGAACTGGTAAAGAACCGTTCATTCGAATTCCCTCAGCGTCTGATGGGATGGAAGACTTATGGAAAGGTGACTTTGCAGGATGACGGTCCTTTTGAACGCAATCCGCATTATGTGCGTCTTGATAATCCGGGACATGCCCACAAGCATACCGGACTGGATAATGAAGGCTTCTTCGGCATCGGGGTTAAGCAAGGTGAAGAATACCGCTTCTCTGTGTGGGCACGTCTGCCGCACGGAGGTACAGGTGAAAAGATACGTGTGGAACTTGTAGATACCAAATCTATGGGCGAACATCAGGCTTTTGCCTCTCAGACACTGACCATTGATTCCAAAGACTGGAAGAAGTATCAGGTAATCTTAAAAGCGGGTGTTACCAATCCCAAAGCAACGCTTCGTATTTTCCTTGCTTCCCAGGGTACGGTAGACTTGGAGCATATTTCCCTTTTCCCTGTCGATACTTGGAAGGGACATGAGAACGGTCTTCGCAAAGACCTTGCGCAGGCTTTGGCGGATATTCATCCGGGAGTCTTCCGTTTCCCCGGTGGTTGCATCGTTGAAGGTACGGATCTCGAAACCCGTTATGACTGGAAGAAATCCGTGGGGCCGGTAGAAAACCGTCCATTGAACGAAAATCGTTGGCAATATACCTTTACCCATCGTTTCTATCCGGATTATTATCAAAGCTACGGACTGGGATTCTATGAATATTTCCTTCTTTCTGAAGAAATGGGAGCGGCACCGCTTCCGATCCTGAACTGCGGACTTGCCTGTCAGTATCAGAACAATGAAGAAAAAGCTCACGTAGCAGTTTGCGACCTGGACAGCTATATTCAGGATGCACTCGATCTGATCGAATTTGCCAATGGAGACGTGAACACGACTTGGGGGAAAGTACGTGCCGATATGGGACATCCGGCACCTTT
>PPYE01338310.1_pt1 | contig 14634 bp, 18 predicted proteins | sample 1559881 | NCBI WGS metagenome assembly PPYE01 (sample SAMN08240022, study PRJNA423297) | Human gut metagenome, whole genome shotgun sequencing project.
GACAGTTCGGCTTCGTGAAAGCCAGATACAAGGGGTTGCTGAAAAACGATAACCAACTGGCGATGTTATTCACGCTGGCCAACCTGTTTCGGGCGGACCAAATGATACGTCAGTGGGAGAGATCTCACTAAAAACTGGGGATAACGCCTTAAATGGCGAAGAAACGGTCTAAATAGGCTGATTCAAGGCATTTACGGGAGAAAAAATCGGCTCAAACATGAAGAAATGAAATGACTGAGTCAGCCGAGAAGAATTTCCCCGCTTATTCGCACCTTCCCTAGGCATTGCATCACAAAGGACTTTATTATGTTCGAAACTTATCTGGATCTACCCAACCGCAATGCTAAAAACGCACGCCTTCTCGCAAACTATCAACCCGATATTGATGCCCTGTCTGATCTCTTCTCTGAAACTGATTTGCTAAATTTGATGCTCATAACCGATTCAAATGGCGATATATGGATGAAACCCTCGAGCGACATAATCAACGTCATCAACTCATCGGCGATAATGTCTAATCAGATTAATTTTTTTCAGGATACAACTGTTCTGAAAAAATGGTGTGAGCTTCAAAGTAAGGAATTTTCCCGACTGGCAATAGAGATTTATGCTCACAAAGTGAAACGCCAGAATAAAATACCCAAGCATGTAATTGATAAACTAGATTTGTTCATTGAAAATGAATTTCGTTATGTAGAAGTTAATGGCCATCCATTACTTATGCCCTTCATGGAATTACTTGCTGACATGGTCACCCCTGCAACGTTTAGCACCCTTGATGGTTTTTCCTTTGATGGAAAGAAAGCCATTCGGGAATATGTCAGATCGATTAAATACTATAAGTTATATATCACAAAACACTTAACATCAGAGGATTGGCTCAATAAATTCCTTGAAGTTCAAGAGCTTAAACCTGAAGAAACTTCTTGGTTAGTTTTTTCTCATTTTTGTGAAAAATACCTTTTCAATATAATCAGTAAGACACTCGATGATATGAGAGCGAAGTTAATCATCGTTGATGACTATCTTCATCACCCCAATATGGTCATGTTAATCATATTGGCCATGTTACCTTATGAGATAATGCAGCCTGTTATATCCTATGAAAATTATAAAAACTCGCTTACTAATCCAGATACTTTCATTGTGAAAAGCACGATCAATCTTGGCAAAGCCAATTTGACAGGATATACAAAAGACATTGAACAGCTCCACCGTAAAGCCTACATTTATATTGCATTACTACTGAATCCTCAATGGATGCCGACTTCTAAAGAAATTATTTATTTTCTAGAGGGGCATAAATACTCTGAGGTTAAAGGATTTTTAAAATTCCCTCCGATAACAAAGACCCCGACTCCATCACCTGATTCTCTGATTAATGATATTACCCGACTCAGTTCAGTAAACTACGTCGAGAAACTTATAGCGCGAGCGCATAATAAATAAGCACTGCAAATATCGCTTCACTATTTCTATTTCTCTCATTTCCTACAGTTTATCACTCTTGCAAATTGACATGATGAACTGTTAAAATGACAACTCGCAATTAGCTCACCTTTCATCGTATTTTTCCTGGCACACATTCACAGGAGAACTACGATGTCCATTATTGATCTGCGTTTCAGCACTAAATCACTTCAGCAACTACAGCATCCGACGACTGGTTGTCAGGAATACCGTGATATTCACTGCCCCCATCTGAGGGCGCTGGTCTATCCCAATCAAATCACGCTCGCGTTTCGGGCGACCATCAACAATCAGCGTATTTATGAAACGCTGGGCACTTTCCCGCATCTTGATATTGAAGATGCCCGCCTGAACACTATGATTCGGCTTGGTAATAAAAAACGCCTTGCCATACAGTCCCGCCGTCATACCGTCGAGCAGGCTATCAACGAGTTGTGGATTCCTGATATGCAGTTATATAAGAAAAGTCCACAGTCTGAACTATCGAAGCTCAATCGCCATATCCGTCCCTTCTGGGGGAAGCGTCGCCTCTGTCATATCACCCCAGGGGAAATCGAAAAATTCGCCGCTGGCCTACGACCGAAATTAAGCCCGGCAACAATAAACCGCCTTCTGGCTCTGCTCTCAAAGATATGCTCTCTGGCTGTACGCGCTGAATGGATAAATCATTCTCCGATGACCCACGTTCGTTATCTGAAAGAGAACAACGTCCGGTATCGCACACTTTCTGCCACTGAAATTCCATTATTTATTGCTGCCGCTGAGGCCCTGAATACGCCCGCTGCTGATGCCATATTGCTTGCACTCTATACCGGTATGCGTATTGGTGAAGTTTGTACGCTGAAATGGGATTACTGGCATCCAGATGCACAGCAATTACTTCTTCCGGATACGAAATCAGGGCACCCATTCACCTGCCCGCTTGCAAATCCCGCAGTGGTCATTGTTCAGCGACAGGCACAACTGGCACTCAGCACGACCTGGATTTTCCCGCGCATTACCGACACGACTCGCCAGTTGAGCTATCCGCGTGAAACCTTTACCCGGATTTGTCGGGATGCTCGCATACAAAACCTGCGCATGCATGACCTTCGCCGGACGTTTGCCACCCGCGTGCTACAGGCAACCAGCGATATCGCCATGGCTTCCCGTTTACTGAATCACCATTCACTCACGGCCACCCGCCGGTATGCCTTTCATAATGCAGCAGACTCTCAGGCGGTAGTATCACAAGTGGTTGATAGTTATAAATAAAAATTGAAGACATGAGCTGTGAGTTTTATGGCGTGTAATCAAACTGCGCAGCTCGTATGGTTAGAGCACACCACTGCAGGGCCCGGCAGTGACTGACAAACCCCTAAAGACTTTTAGCTCTGAGGAGCCCTGATATGTATCTCAACTGTAAAGAACTTGCACAACGCTGGAGAATTTCGCCCAGCACGATCGCCAGCGATATCACCCGAAATCCGGCCAAGCTCCCTCCGTTCATCCGGCTGGGACGTGCTATCCGTTTTCCCGTGGCTGAGGTGGAAGCCTGGGAACAGCAGCAACTCACAAATACGCAGACTTCGCGCTAATTTGACTTTCAAGGAGTAAAAACAATGAAAACCTCAAAAACACTCAGCTTTGACTACCTGGTTAACGCCAGCGACATACTTATCCCTGTCTCTGATGTCATCAGCATCAGTCTCGTTGAAAACCGCCTCAATTTTATTAGTCGGGCGTGCCGCCTGCTGCACACCGAGTCTTTTGATACGGATGAAGCAGCGAAAACTGCGTTTAACACCTATGCCCGCAACTTCGAAAGTAACCTGCCTGAAGAGGCTGTCTACCGGGGTAATAACTGCATTGCCCGACTTAAGTTCGTCTACGGCATCAGCCTGTTCCAGAACGCAGAGCGGGCTATCCTGACGCTCACTAACCGTTATGGCGGAACGCTCGTCAGTGAATCAGCCAAACCTGACACTCTTGATGAGGCATTTCAGGAACTGGCTACCGCTCTTGGCGGTCGCGAATATGAATCAATGCGCTTCCGTTGGTTACATGCAAATTGCCTTCTCTCCTCGCGACTCCTGCCGATGGTAGAAAAGACCCCGAAGGGCGTGGTTATCAAGGTAAACGATAACTTCGTTTCATTCGTCGCGACCATTGATGATGGACATAAAGAGCAACTTTTTGCGGATATTCGCACAGCCCTTGCCTGATTTCCCCTTAATTAGCGGTGTCGATAGTGACACCGCTCACCTGAATAAGAAAAACACTTATGTTTGACATGAATGCACTGCTCGCGAATGCGGCTGGCGTGACGCAATCTGGCTCCAGACCTGCTAAAACACTTGATAGTTTCCCGTTAATACCGCAAAAATCAAAAAAACGGCTGGACGTCAGCAGCCAGTTACATCTTGATATCGGCTTTGACACTGAATACGTCTATAACCCTGCAACAAAACAAAACGACATTCTGTCTTATCAGAGTTATGTCGTGCTGCCTGATGGAACGGGTGTTCCCGGAATCCTGTACCCCGCCAGCGCCCACAAAAAAGATCGCCTGTCGCTGAAAAACTTTCTCGCGAAAACCCTGACGCCGCTATTGAAGAATGAGCAGATTAACGAATGGCCGGGTTCGATTACGCTGTATGCTCATTTCCTGCGGGCTGATGTTGCCTCGTTTTCCGATTTCTGGAGCGATCACAAAATACTGCTGAAAGGAATTCGCAGCACTGTCAGCAGTTTTAAAAATCGCTACGGTATTGATTTTGATGAAGTCGAAACTCGTCGTGAAAAAAACAGCCTAATCATGTTTGATAAACGGACCAGCCCGCCCCGTTGCAGCAATGTGACGTTCACCGATACGTTGTTGATCACGCCGGGTGGGATGGGGCTGGCGGAATGTGGCCAATTACTTGGCCTGCCGAAACTCACCATCCCAGCACCTTATTCAATCAGCGATATGCGCCAGTATTTAAAAGGCGATCGACGCGGTTTCGAAGCTTATGCAGTTCGTGATGCCGAAATTGCCGTGCGCTATGCCTTACAGGTGAAATCGTTCTGCACTGAAAGTCTGATGATTGAGCGCGTCCCCACCACGATTGGTGCGATGGCTGTTTCCCGGTTTCTCAAGACCATTAAGGAAAGCGGCCAGTCTCCTGAAGTCTGTATGGGTACCCGGACAATATCGCAACAGTGCTGGAATCCGGATACTCATGGATTCAGAACGTTAAAATCGACGCAGAGTATACCCGCAAGGGAACTCTATGAGACGTTCGCCATCAACTGCTATCACGGCGGTCGAAATGAGTGCTTTATGATGGGCATCACCCCTGAAAGCCAATGGTATGACTACGATTTGGCAGGCGCATACACCACTGGCCTGTTAGATGTTTTGCAACCCGATTATGACAATCTTTATACGAGCCAAAATCCTGAGGAATTTTGCGGACATACCATGGGATTTGCGCTGGTCAGTTTTCGGTTCCCCGACATGGTACGCTACCCCTGTCTGCCTGTCAGAACCGACCAGTACGGATTGTTTTTCCCTTTGACAGGCGAGTCTTGGGCGACCGCCCCGGAAATAGCCCTCGCACTGTCTCTGGGTGCGGAAATAGCTATTCAGCACGGTATTATAATCCCATGGCGTCAATATAAATCTGATAATGCCTCGTCCCCGACAAAACCAGCAAGCTCCGTGTTTTTACCCTTTGTGCAACAGGTTCGCGAAAATCGTAATCGCCATGATAAAGGGTCTCTGGAGGAGAAATTCTGGAAAGAGATCGGAAATTCTTTGTATGGAAAACTTGCTCAGGGTCTTCACGCAAAGACTGCATTTGATACCGCCCGTGGGCTGAACAGCCCTCTGCCGCCTTCGTCAGTCACCCAGCCATTCTTTGCTGCACATGTCACGGGATTTGTCCGCGCGGTGGTGGGCGAGTTGATGAATACACTTCCCCCGAATACAACCGTGGTCAGTGTGACTACAGATGGTTTTCTGACAGATGCCTCTACCGAGAATATCGATATGTCTGGTCCGTTATCGTCACGTTTTCAGGCGTTATGTGACATTGCGGATCCGGGCTCGTCTATGCTGACCTGTAAACATCAGGTCCGACAACTTGTCGCCATGAAAACCCGGGGACAGTTGACCTATAAAGAACTTGCAGGCTACCCAATCGTACACGCCCGTGCAGGCGTTAAACCGCCTGCTGATATTCCACGCGACGACTATAACCGCTATATGGTGGACCTCTATCTTAACAGGGCTCCGGGTCAGAAGCTTCGCAGGGGCTCTCTCATTTCAACCCGTGACATGTGGTTGAATGAAAGCGACCTTGTCGCCGTTGAATCGGATATCCGGTTAAATCTTGAGTTCGACTTTAAGCGCCAACTGATCGCCCCAACGATGAATGATGGCCATTTGTTGATGTATTCCCGTCCGTGGAATGATATAGCGCAGGCACTTAAGCAACGCCAGCTTTTTGATGACTGGCGGCAGACACATACCCTGAAAGACGAATCCGACTGGGAGGACTGGTGTGATTTTCTCTATTGCAGAAACGTTTTTACCCCACTGAAACTAAAAGTAGGACAAAATCGAAGCGATGACGTCCTTGTTCGCCTTTTCCTGCGGGCCCTGGCTCAATATCAATGGGGGCTTACGCCGGACGACAGAAAGCGACAAACCAGTGTGGAGATAGCTGCATGGCTGGTCGAGGCAGGCTACTCTGTGACACCCAGCGATGTAAAAAATGCAGGTCGGGCTAAGCTCCCACCCATTATCTTTGATTCCCTGACTGCCCGAATGAATCGCCTGATGGACCTTATAAAGCTGGTATATCCCGGCTTCGCATTGCCCTCGGCCGTGTTGTAAATCCTTCACGCTGAATACCTGTTTGCTAAGCCCACTCTCCCTGTCGTGGGCTTTACTGTTTGGGGGTAATGAGGCACCGGTAATAAAGCTGCTTCCCGCAACCACCACAACATGGACAGGTTGAGTCAACAAAAACCATACAGAAAATATATCACTGAATTTTATGGTTTTTATTTTTTAGAAATCCTGCTTCAGCCTGGACTCATCTTGTCCAGCACCCTGCTGAAAATATCCTTCCAGCTTCAATTGATTGGATGCCTGAATGGATAAGCATGACAAACTTGGGTATCGCCTTGGATTGATACTGACTCGCCTTAACAACGGTGAATCAGTCACGGTGAGTGGGCTCGCTGAAGAGTTTAATGTCTGTGATAAGACCATCCGGCGTGATCTTACGCAGCGGCTGGCTTATCTCAACCTTCTTCGCAGTGGTAAGAAATATCATCTTCCCGTTGGTGTTCTGGGACAGCGCAGCAATACTGACTTGCGCCGCTTTACGCGTATTCTGGGTATTGACGGGTTATTTCCACGCTGGGATGACCGCCTGTTAGGCATATTGCTGGGCAATGCCGAAAATAATCCGTTTCTGATCAAACAGCGTCCCTACGAAAATTGTGGGGTTTTTATGTCAACGTTGAATACATTGTCAGACGCGATTCGCGGCAGCAAAAAAATAAGCTTTATGTATAAAGCGAAAAGTTACAGCGCCATTGAACCCTATCGTCTCGTCAGTGACAGAGGGATCTGGTATCTCGCTGCCATTGAGGGAGGAGTGCTGAAGAGTTTCGTCATTTCAGACATGAAAAAGGTTCTCCCCAGTAACGTGTCGTTTACCATGTCGCCGGAGATTCATCTGCAAATCGAGAATGCGGAAAGTATCTGGTATGGCGCAGAGCTTACTGAAGTACTGATGTCAGTTTCTGCACGTATAGCCCCGTGGTTCTTGCGCCGCGCGCTGTTGCCGGGTCAGGAAATTATTCACACTTCCGCAAGCGGTGATTTGCTCGTGATTTCACGGGTGGCTCACTTCGGCCAAATTATCCCTCTCATCAAATACTGGATGCCCGAGGTTGAAGTTCTAAAACCAGCATCGATTCGTAATCAGGTTACGCAAGACATACGCCTTGCCCTGAAACGATACGAGCAGAATGAAAGTACGGAATCAACCGGAGATACCTCTAATGAATAAAGATGAAAAAGCGCTCGAGAATTTTTTCGAAAACATAGCAACGGACTTACTCAGCGGTCTTCTTGACGCCAATGATAATGAACAGAATGCGCATCTTAAAGCCTGGCTTGACGCGCCATTCAATGTAGTTCCCGAAAACCTACTCAGGCATGCCGAGATGATTTGCAATCACTTCAGTGCTGGTGAAAACGGTCATTTGTTAATGCACGGTATTGATGATCAACTGGCCGCAATGAACCTTTCCCGCAAGGAACGCTTCAGCCCTATGAAAAAAGGGATCGTCGGTTACGCGGCACCCCGTGATCTGGAAAAAGTGAATGCCTTGCTAAAAGTAATTATTTCTTATTACGAGTGTGCGTTAATTAAAGCGAGAATGGAGAATGGTGCTCAAGATGAATAATACAGAAACTAAAAATCGAAATCCTGTGAAGGATGCTCTTGAAATATTACCTGAAAATATCAGGGACAGTATTGCCCGACGCATCAATGACGTTATCAGTTATGAGCCGGTCATTGGCATTATGGGAAAGACCGGAGCCGGGAAGTCCAGCTTATGTAATGCGATTTTTAAGGGTGATATTTGTGCAGTTAGCGATGTCGCCGCCTGTACCCGTGAAACGCAGGAAATGCGCATCCAGTTTGGCAAACGCTCAGTGCGGTTGATTGATATTCCGGGTGTGGGCGAAAATGCTGAGCGTGACGCTGAATATGAACAACTTTATCGTGATCTGTTACCACAGCTGGATCTGGTTCTCTGGGTGATTAAAGGCGATGATCGCGCCTTTTCTGCGGATGAACATTTCTACAAAAATGTGCTGGCCCCTGCTGGCGGTGAGGCTAAAACACTGTTTGTGCTTAATCAGGTCGACAAAATTGAGCCATTCCGTGAGTGGGATGTTGTCAACGCCCGGCCTTCTCCATCCCAGATGCAAAATATCCTCGATAAAGAAGCATATATCACACAACGATTTGGGTTTACTGACCATCCGGTGATCGCTGTCGCCGCCAGTGAGGGATACAATGTGACCCATTTGGTGGAGGCAATGGTTCGTGCGCTCCCAAAGCACGCTCAAAGCGGCGTCGCTTCTCAGGTGAGAGACGAGCACAAAACCCGTACAGTTACAGAAGAGGCAACGGAAGGATTTGGTGATACCGTTGATCGCGTTCTTGATGATATTATTGATAATACCCTGCCAGCGCCTTTGCGCGTGGTGGTGAAAGCTGCCAAAAAAGCTGTAGTCAATGGGCTGAAAAAAGCCTGGAACTGGATCTTTGGATAAAAAAATAACGGGAGCAACTGCTCCCGTAATATTCATATTCCATTAATCATTATAATTTCACCAGCCCTGATTTAATTGCCAGGCGGACACATTTATTGGCCTCCTGCATAATGACGTCCTGGGGATATCTGTTCATTTCCCGATACCCATCAGATTTAGCCATGCGACCTTCCATACCGGCATTATCCAGAATGGCCTTCCAGGCATCCCGAATTTTCTTTGAGTCCTTTTCGCCGACACCACCGGAGAGTGTGCCAAATAGTTCTTTGGCATTACTGTTAAGATTTTTGTATTCTGCTGCGTTTGGATCCAGTAACATCGCCATTTGAGTTGACTGGCGAGTTGCTTCATAACAACGCCCTGCTGTATCAAGTGAAACAGAAGCGGCTATTGAGATGACAGGCACGATGGCCGCAACACATCCGGCAATTATCTTTTTCATATCATTATTATCCAATTGGGTGAGAAAGATTATCTGTTCTTACTACTGTCTGTTCGCTGATTTGCGGTAAAATGTTACACACTTATCTGCAAATGCTGCCTGCTGGTATGCCCGAGGCAGTTCATTCTCCAGAGCGATGGTGTTTTCATTAATCGACTCCTCGTCAACGCCATAACGTTGTAGTTCTCCCTCCAAATATTTATATATTTCAGCAGTGACTTTTTGATCTGACTCCATGAGTTGCCTGTTTATATTGTCCATTGCAAGATAACAGGCTACACGGTTATTTACCTGAACAAGCCCGGCATGCGCCTGCGACAGAAAACCTGTGAATAACAGAGTCGCTATTATTGTTCTTTTCATCTTATATCCTTAATTAAGGTGGTTTATTTGGTTCATTGCAAAGCCTAATGCAATGCGAGGACAGGTCATGTCCATGTAGAGAAAATTATTTGAATATTCCTTGCCTGACTCGCTCTCTTATCAGAGGAGCCAACCGCACTTTCCCGGGAGAAAGAACCTCCGTTACTGTTTCCACCCTTAATAAGTCCCGTCGTCCTGTCCGACGGGAAACAGAAAACTGCTGGCAAATATCATTAACCGACAGAGAATTGCCGGTATAGAGCTGGAGCAATATCCACCCCAGTCTTTCAGCGATCTTCTCGCCTCGTGACTGACGCATCATGGGTACCTGTCTAGTTTTGTTTCAACATTCCATCGGCCAAAACCGACACTAACACACTGTAATATCGATGTTATTTATGCGGTGTAAAACTGCCGTTGGGGTAATGGAGTCATCGATATCACCCTGTCACTGAGGAATGCGCCATTTGGGCCTAAACCACGAGGGATCTGAGATCCCCCGTATCTGCACATGTTTATGCGAACAGCCCGGAAAAAGAGATATCATCCCCATGCTGTGATGCACGCCGCATGCAGAAAATTACAAAGCCGTCCGCTTTCTTCCTGTTCATAACGGGTCAACAATTTTCCTCAGTTACCGTTACCCAGTAAACCCCCATTGCCAGGTATTCAATAAAATTACTCTCCCATAAAGACCAGAGCTCATTCATCTCTGTTGTTAGCGAAATATCGCCGATCAGATAATGGAATACGTAATGACCCGACCAGCAAAAATCTATTTCCTTTTCCAGCTCCGGATAGACTCGTCCCATGTAACTAAAGTCTGTGACATAATCGAAATACCATTCGTTATCCTGGCGGATGAACCGCATTTCAACCGGATGAAATCCGCCGGATTCTGCACTGTAGTCCGGGTCACGAAAATTAATGACTACTGCCCTGACCGATGTTTGCTGAGATTGTTCTGCCAGAAGCGTAACGATGTGCTGCTGAAATAATTTAGTGACAGGCAGCGTTAATCCTGCCTGTTTTAAGACATACTGGGTTTGCATAATAGATTTTCCTGTAAAAGGTGAGTAGAGGTGTGTAGTAGTTTCTGGTTGTATAACAGTTCTGGTAAAGAATTAATTCTTCGCAATCCTTTCTCAATCGCCAACCTTACTGAGTGTTTTAAGACGCGCCCGCCAGTCAGCATATAAAACATGCGTAAACAACTTCTCAGGGTGCGCCTCAAGCAGGCATATATCCGGGGAGCGTAAAACAGCAGCCAGAAAACCGGCATTATTGGCACTTGCTCCTTTAAATAATGATCTGAATACGCCTGATGTGAAGCCCGTTGTCGGTTGAACTTCGAGTACACTTTCAATCTTAGAAAGTGGGACCCAGTCTTTAGAGAACAATCCACCGCTGCCATTTGCCATGAGACGCAGGTAAAGTTCATTATCCGTTTCAGACATAGCCAGTTGCCATGTCAGAATACCGCTGGCTTTAGGGCTGATTTTTTCCGCCTGTCCTGATTCAATGAGCAGCTTATAACTCTCTTCAGGTAATATTTGCCAGTTTTCAGTGATACCTTTTTCAATATCACTTAAATCATTATTTAACTCCAGCTCCTCGTATTCATTATTATTTTTTCCTGACTTTGATTTTCTCATTTTCATCTCCTGATTTTAATCTGATTTACAGACGGGATTCCGCCATAGACATTAATTTATCAATCCCGCCCAGAGGACAATTGGGATGAAACAACAGATAAATACCATTTCCATTATCTTCTGTAATTGATAGCATCAAGTAATATTCATCTGTCAGATGGACCACGAACTCAGGGTTTGCAATTAAATGATGAATTACATCCAGTACGTGTCGTTTAATATCTTCGGGAACATCACCGGGTTCAATGTACATTAATGTTACACCCACCTCGCCCCAAAAATTCATTGCGGAAAGTTCATCATCAAATGGAAGTATCAGTTCTTTTCTCAAAACAGACATAACTGAATCGGGAAGAAGGAGCGACGGCAGGTCTTGCCAGTTCGAGATAAATTTCATTGAATAATCCTCATAAACAAAAAAACCGATACGTTTTAAGTATCGGGGTTACACAGACAGGGTAAAGAATCTGGAATTGCCTTCAGTGGTCATCTATATTCTTTCATAATATCCACAATCCTTGCAGATAAGCACTGGCGCATTATTCCTTTCACGCTGTTCAAGGAATCCAAATAGACGCTGTATCGCCCTGATGATTTCTTTAAGCAATTCTGGTAATTGCTCCGGGCTAATATAACCGGATGTCGATGTCAGAAACCGGTCATCGCGAGTCACCTTTGCTATATTTCCGGCAGTTTCTGTGACTGTATTCCGACTACCGCACTTAGGGCACTTTAACGGCATAATCATTCTCCACGTTTAAGAGATGCAAAAATCACTGTTCTTTACTGGTAGCTACGGGGGGTAAAAGAAGGTCGGTAACACCCTGCCCGGTCTGACGCATTCGCTCTGGTGTCAGTTTTGCGTAGCGCTCCGTACTCTGAATACTGGCATGCGCAAGCTGGGCTTTAACGTCATACAGACTGTACTGTCCGCTGGAGACAAGTAATGATGCGACGGAATGGCGCGTAGTGTGGAAACAGACTTCACTTTTATCTATCCCGCACTCTGCCAGTATTTTTTCATAGGCCCACCGGGGTTCTGATATTGGTTTTCCATTATCTTTTACGGCAAACAGATAGGGGTTGCTGCCAGCCCGTGGGATCGAATCAATAATAGATAATGCAACATCACTGAGATACACAGTTCTGCTGCGACCATTCTTAGTATAAGGAATGAATAACGACCTGTTATCCCGATCAATATGTTTGTGCATGACATTCAGCATTTCTGATTTGCGTGTACCGGTTAACAGCAGCATGGCTATCAGTCCCCCGGCTGCCTTATTGGGGTATCGTGCCGCAGCGTCGAGGATCCTTCTGATCTCATCGGCGTCAAAAAAGCGCGTCCGCTGATTATTCTCCTTCAGCAAAGGGATCTTATCGGCTTCATTCTTCTCCAGGACATCCTGTCGTAGCGCATAACGCCCCATAGTTTTCAGAATAGCCAGTGCCCTGTTACAGGTAGACGGTGCATACTGCTGGCCGTGAATACGACCCTCAAGCATGTCGAAAAGCACCTGCTGGATTTCCCGGGCCCGAAGGTCACAGTAACGTATCTTCCCCAGACAAGGTTCAATGTATTGCGTGAAACGCTGAACATCCTTATCCCAGGACTTTTTATGGCGTTTGATGAACGGAACATAGGTCTGGTGAAAAAACTCACTAAGTGTGGGCATCGCACGGTAGTTATCGCGTTCTGCCTTAGGGTCATTTCCCAGAGCAATCGCCTCCTTGTGACGGCGGGCTATCTGACGGGCTGTCCCCACATCAATTTCAGGGAATCTGCCAATACTGATACTTTTTTTGGTACCGTGGAATGTGTATCGTAGGAGGAAACGTTTGTTACCCGTTCGACCTGAGAGACATTTGAGGCCAATAACTTCGGTATCAGATACCTCTAGCTCTGTAGATCGGGTATCTGTGTTTGCCGGAAGGGCTTTGATGGATGAATTGGTAAATCGAAAGGATTTTTGCATAATGATCCTTATGTATCTAACAGATATCATATGAATAATATATGTATGAATATGCTGTTGTTACGGGATCATGTCGAAGGATGGAGAGTTATGAAAATTGATTCAAGCAACGTGAGGTTGTGCAACATTGACGACTATCTTGATTTTGTACTTCGCATTTCCGGAAGAACCAACCGGCGCGGTAGTAATCTTCTATTTGAAGGTCGGGAAAACTGCTCGGGCTACAATATCAACCAATATATTTTTGATGGTATGACAGTTCAAGAATACCAGCACATGATTAAGACACGGTTTCTTGAAGACGATCCGCAGTTCTCGCTGACAAAACACCTAAAGTACGACATTGAGATGGGGTTTATCGTGTTAGAGGGAGACATGTAAGACTCCTGGTAACATGACTTTCGATCTACAAATTAAGGGTATGGTTAATGGCAAGCCTAGAAACGGTAAAAGAAATGGTGCAGTCACTCGCAGCTGAACTAAATGTGCATCTCAAACCAACTGGGTATCGAGTGATGTTTCATCAACAGGATGTCAATAAGGGAAATATCAGCCTTTTTATGGACCCCCAATCAGGCAGGAATAAACAGCGGCTATACATCCAGCCTGCAACAAAATACGGTCAATACAGAATAGCTCTTAGCGGTGTGACTCTGTCTGCACGACAAAAAGAGTTTGAGCTGATCTTTGACCGAGAGTGTGACGGCTATGCTCACCCAGCGTCAACATGCCCTTACTGGTATGTAGATGATCCTGTATTAGTCAAAAAATCCGCATACCTTTACATACGCCCTTTTATGTCGCACAGCAAAATAGTGGTTTAAGTTTAAGTTCTATGCGAACTGTGTTCTTGACCCGCATCTCCGGACAGCAACACTGCGTTCTTACCGGATACTGACCGGAAGAATCTAAAAAACGGCATCATGGCTATGTTGGATTTAAAGAAGGGAATTTTGCAGTTGATGGCTTGCGTTAGTGCTTCATTGCACCCCGTGAGCACAGGATATGCACAGGACGTGAATTTCAGGCACAAAAAAACCACCTTTCGGTGGTTTCACGACACTGCTTATTGCTTTGATTATTCTTGTGTTTCCCATGGTACCCGGAGCGGGACTTGAACCCGCACAGCGCGAACGCCGAGGGATTTTAAATCCCTTGTGTCTACCGATTCCACCATCCGGGCTCGGGAAGAAATTGGAGGCGCGTTCCGGAGTCGAACCGGACTAGACGGATTTGCAATCCGCTACATAACCGCTTTGCTAACGCGCCGAAATCTTCTGGCTTTACAGCCGACATCCGCGATTGCCGATGTCTCTAATTTGGAGCGGGAAACGAGACTCGAACTCGCGACCCCGACCTTGGCAAGGTCGTGCTCTACCAACTGAGCTATTCCCG
>PPYE01643940.1_pt1 | contig 14634 bp, 10 predicted proteins | sample 1559881 | NCBI WGS metagenome assembly PPYE01 (sample SAMN08240022, study PRJNA423297) | Human gut metagenome, whole genome shotgun sequencing project.
ACAACGACATCAATAATGCCTAAGGGACTAAACATATTAACAATTAGGCATCCCAAAATGAGTGCATAAATATAACGTTTATTAAACGCGGCTAAATGATTAAACATTTCCGCAAAGCGTAATTGAACTGCACCAAAACTTAATGGTGCTAAAACTAAAGAAATTGCCACATATAAACCAGCAATAATAGCCGGCAGTGCGATGTTGTTAGTGTTGCTTTTAATAGCTTTCATTGATAATGACCACCTAGTTTTTTTTAGAGGCAGGAAATTTCGAACTGCCTTGATTCGTCCATCGCGATGACTACATCGGTTGACGTAGGGACTCACTTATTCTAGCTATTTTCAACAAAAATAGCAACTGCTGAAATTAATCAACCAAATTAACAGCGCAAAAAAAACGCCGTTATACAATTCATTATTTTAGTAAAAATACGAATTTAATAAACCGGCGAAATTAAACGACGACAAATTTGTAAATTGCTGCAAAAAAAGAAGATTTTTAATAAAAATGGCTAATTCTTGCGCAAATTTAAAAATTTGTCGTATCGCTATTTTGTCAAATTGAAAAAAGTCACTTTTAAAAAGAGCTGGATTGATTGGACTGATCTATCTTTAAATCACTATTCATCTAAACGCTTAATTAATCTTGCTGGTACGCCAGCGTATAGACAGTTAGGTTCACAGTCCTTGTTGACAATGCTCCCAGCACCAATAATACATCCAGATCCAATTGTAACCCCGGCGAGAACCGTGACGCGTGTCCCAAACCAAACACCATCACCAACAATAATCGAAGCCATCTTTAATGCACCTGCGCGTCGTTTCGGCGAACCAATTTCATGCGTTGCACAATTAAACGAGGTCTCCAGGCCAATCGCCATATCTTGACCAATAATAATTTTGCAATCGGGAAAAGCGTCAGTCCCCGTAATAAACGAACAATCACGACTAACAAAACACCGATCGCCCAATTCAAAATAACCAGTATTGTAAATTTTACTACCGGCCTTGTAGTAGATCTCTGACCCAATTTTTGAATTTGTTAAATTAACGATTTTACGCTTTAAGGGATTACGCAATATTCCCCAACTAAATAAAACCCGCCGGCATAACCAATTAAGCATTGTCCAACCTCCTTAGTCCTGATTACCTTCATTATTGCATATTGGCTTACATCAAGAAATTTTATTGCTAGATCAATCTTTAACTATTTACACGTTAGTGATCAAAAACAGCCCCATCGCAACCTTTTTATCGGTTGAAACGGGACTGAATTTATTTAAATTGTTAAAGCTTATTCCCACTCGAGCGTATCTTCAGCGGCGCCAACCCGCGTCGTCACTAGTTTTCTATGCCTCAGCTGCTGTTTTGGCGGGGAGTTTGGCGGGGCTTAGTTGGTCGTACTTCACCGCCTGATTCCCCACGAATCGCACCTGATTCTGCCCTGCCGTCTTGATCGTGATGTTGCCTGCAATCTGTTCGGCGATGTCAGCATCCAACCCGCCCCACAAGTGTGAGTAATACTTGAGCGTGATCTCAGGCGACGAATGCCCTAAGCGCTTCGACAACACCAGCACCGAGACGTTGAACTCATTGATGAGATATGACGCATGACTGTGGCGCAGCCCTTTGCCTTCGACTGGGTGCACCTGCGCCAACTTGGCGTATCGGTGGATAATCCGCGAGATTGTCGACTTGGTCATCGGCAAGCCGTCATAGGTCATGATGAAATCATCAACCCCACCCAGACCAAAACTTGTCTGTACATTGCGCCAGCGCCGCAGAATTACCACAGTGTCATCGTCGAGCGTCAAGATGCGCTTGCCGCTGTCTGTCTTCGTGTAGTCGTGGCGCTCCCAGTCATGCCGGTTCTTCATTACCAGCATGTGATCAACGTGTAGCTGCTTCTTAGCGAGATCAACATCCCGCCACCACAGCACCGTGCCTTCGTTGACCCGCATGCCAGTCAGGAAGTACAGCCACAACATCACGAAGTTCAGGTGCCCGTATATATCATCAATGCAGATTTGCGCGATGACTTGTTCAAACTCGGCTTTCGTCCAGAACGGCACGCTGCTTTTGGCCTTGGGGATCGCCTTAACGCGCTTCGACACATTGCTGGACAGATACTGCATCTGCACCGCGTGGTCAAGGGACTTGCGGAAACAGCCGAACACCAATCCAGCATAGCCTTGCGAGTAGCCCGCACCGCCGTCTTTCTCATCTGTGAGCAACCACGTGCGGAAGTTCTGCACGTCGGTGATATCGATGTCACGCAGCAGCAAGTCGCCAAACCGCGCGATACAGATATCAAAGCTGCGATTACGGACGGCGAAGGTACTTTCCTCCACGTCGGTTTTGTACGCTGGGATATACGAGTCTTTCATGAATTGGCGGTAAGTCATGTGGAAGTTCGTAAACCCATGCGCCTCATGATATTCGCGTTTCACCCGCGTGAGTTCCTTGTTCGCCGCAAACGCGGTGCTGAATGGCATTCCTTGACTGTCCTTCCGCCCTTTCTTGCGGACGCGCTTGCCACTCATCTTATCGGTGCCTAACTCGGTTTCATAGTAGAAGTTACCTTTGGCGTCTATGAATACGCCTGGATATTTGGTTTTACTCATTCTCAACAGCTCCATTCATCGGTGATCCGAGAATGGACTCAACGACAGAACGCGGCACGCGCCCTAAGTTTCGGTTGAGATACAAGGGATAACCCTTTTGTACCATCCTTTGCTTCGCTTGTCTAATGATATCGCGCGCGGTATGCTGCTTAAAGCCTAATGCCATCAGATCTTGATAGCAGACAAAGCTCTTATCCAATTACGTCACTTCCTTCTCGTTGATTGAAGTGAGATAATCAAACCAGATAGGACCCAAGTCTTATCTGTGAAGGGTGACTACTTGCTTTGGTCGGCATAGTCGCTCTTTTTTGATGTCTCACTCAGTTCTGCATCCGTCAAAATGCCATTGCGGTGGTGCTGATAGTGATGAATCAAGTCCCAGTGGCGCTGCGTCAGTTTGCCGCCGTCAATAATCGCCTTCAGCTCAGCGGTGCCATTGTACTGATCAATCAGCTGCAACATCTTCAGCGACGGCGCGACCTGTTTCCTCAGCCAGCGGGTAATGTGCGCGTAACTCAATGGTTCAGGATTAGTAGATAACCGCAGCTTGTCGCGATAATTGCCGATGAAAGCATCCCAACGCGGATCTGTCGCCCACTGACTCTTCGCTTTGTGGCTCGGCGTCAAGAATCGCAGATAACGGTTAATGATGCCGAACACAACTTTCTCTGGATCACGTTCTTCCAACAGATTCTTAATTGCAGCAGCGGCACGTTTACGCCGTAGCCGGACTTCAAAGCGCGTGCGTATCGGCTGGTCTTCCATCGCAATCTCAGGGTGCTTTTGGTGTTGCTCAAAGGCCTTGTCGTAAATACAGAAGTACACTTCGCTTTGCGGTGACCCCAGATACAAGGTTCTGCCCGATACCTCCCACTGCTTGGTGCGATTATCTCGGAAGCCATGAAAACGCGAGGTGAATTCATCGCGGTCACACTTCTCAATCAAGGTCGGCACATCGAGTAAACCATTACGATCATTGATGGCGAGGTCAACGCGGGTGAAGTGACCGTCAAGCGCAATGCACGTCTCCAAGAAGTCGTACCAGGTGCGATCCTGCTGGCGCAAATACGATTCAACATAGCGGCAGCCTTGCCCCTTCAGCTCAATCATCGTGCCGCTGTCTTCGCTTGGATCATAGCCGTCTGTAGTCACATCTTGATACGGCGACAGCAACACGTCGATTTCACCGCATTTGAAAGTGGCACTGTAACCATAGCGCGCACCTTCTTTAAGATTGAAGTGATTCAGATTGATCTGGAACAGTTCAGTCACCAGTTCTTCATAGTCATGCGACTTGAAGGTGACGCCCAAGTAATCAATACAGACGTCAACGTTGTTCAGGCCGGTCAGCGACCGCAGCGCCAACGTCAACCGCAATCGCGCTTGCTCGTTAATCGGGCTCTTCCCCGTCAGTAACTGGTTCAAATGCGACCGACTGTAATCAGCCGTCTTCGCTAATTGACCTTGAGTAATCTTGTGCATGCGCATCTCATCATGAAATTGGTTTAGCCAGTCGGTATTCGTCATCCCACCGACTAAGTTCAAAGCTTTCAGCATGTTAGCTCCTTTCGAAGCGACCTGACAGCAAAGCCGTCTTTCTGCTTACGCAAAGTGGCTTGCCACCGGCGCTTTCGTCCTACTTACGTGTATTTTGTCTTTAATATTTGCCCCACTATTAGAGACCGGGGGCTTGTGGCGGCCGGCTAACGCCGACCGCCGCCGCTCGCGCTAGCGGCTTTCGCGCTGCACGCCGCGCACGGCGGCGTACGTTGCAAGACCCTTCCGGAAGGTCTGTGAGAACTTTCGCTCTCAACATATACAGACGGTTTGTAGGACGCGATTTGAAACCTTCAATTTAACATTTCAGCGTTTTTTAATATTATGTTCCACACAAAAACAAGCCCATTCACATTATTAATGAACGGACCTGCAAGTTATTATGCTTCTGGATATTGCGCATCTAACCGTGCTTTTATATTATCTACTTGGCCTTGAAATTCTTTTATTTTATTTACTATTTGGTTTGCGATTTCTTTTTCGATTGGATTTTTCATTTCCGAAATTATTAATGATGAGTTCTCAATGTCATAGAAGTCTTTATTTGAGTACACATTTTCCATCATTTTAAATAAGCTATCTCTCGTAATTTCAAGAACTGGCTCTTTTTCATCCTTATCTAGAACAAAATAGTTACCACTATCAGTCGATTCTAAGATTTTCATACTGCTGCCCCTTTTCCTCATATGTGCTAATTCCGGCCTCCATTGCATCCACAAAAGCATCATAACTTCGAGATTCGTCACCAGAACTATTAGAAACCTTTTTGGACAAGTAATCGCCTGTCAACAGTTGATACGATTTCTGTTCCGGATTAAATTTTGCAATCAACAACCGGTCTGGATTCAGTAAAGCACCTAAGGTAGAGTTATGGGTAATCACAAAAACCGGAGTGTTTTCTGATAATTCACGTAATTTTGGGATTAATTCATCCTTAATAAATACATTATCAAGTGATCCTTCTGGCTCGTCCACCAAAACCACATCGTCTTGTTTTGCATCATCCAGTTTCATCATAAGACCCAGCGCCATTTGTTGTCCACCAGACGCTGGTGTACCCGCTTGAGTGAGAAGCTCTACATCAAAGCTTGCCAGATAGCGTGATAAATCTAAGGCACTGTCTACAGTGAAATTTGTTTGATAGGTTTTAGAAAAAAGTGAACTCAAAAAACGATTATAGTCATGAGCCAAATATGGCGTTATCAGATTGTCTTTTACCGCAATATTTGCTCCGCGCCGAGGAATAGCTTTCAAGAATTGGTCTGCACTTTTCCATGAATCCTTCCAAACATGAATAGAGTATGAATATTCTCGTTCAGATACATCCTGAGTTTCATCCAGCGCGTGACTTAAAGCGTTTATAATTCTAGCTTTTTCCTTTTGACGCTCGAATTGATGAAACAAATCAATACTTCCCACTGGGCTAATCGCGGTCCTTTTAGTAACCGAGGTCTTTACCGCCTTCATAATTTTGTTAACCTCTAGTTTTATGGCTATACTTGCGGCCTGAATCATGTAGTTGTGCCGAATATCATTGTATGCCTCAGTAACACTTTTCAGATACTGAACCCGTTTAGTTGCAGTAGCAAGTTGCCACAGAGATTGATCATCAATGACATCCTTAAGTTTTGCGAGACTTCTACCAATCTGGTCAACATTGGAAATTTCAAATTCGCTTTCAGAAAATAGATTGACTTGTCTTGCAGTGCTAGCATTGGCGAGCTCATGAGCAAATCGCTTAAGACTCATGAGATATTCGTCTACGCTATCTACTGATCCTTCCTTATAGTAGCGTACAATCCCCTCAAATGCTGATTGATGCTTCTTAACCCATTGTTCTCTTGCGGTCCCAGCGATACGCTCACTTTCGCGGTGTAAAAATGCTTCTGTTTCCTCGGCTGAACGAAACTGCCTAATATAAGCAACGGCGCTCTCGCCATTATTGTATTGGTGGTCAATGTGGTTTAACAAAAAAGTTTTACCACTTCCACGCCGACCAACAATCAAATTTAACTTTGTTGAAACTGTTACTGGTTTACCTTCAACATCAATTTGGAAGGTATTAGGCTCACCATCCTCAGTGACCGAAACGTGTCTAGGGTTCTTAAACTCAAGGATAGCTTGATCAAAACTGAACTTCTCAATCTTCAGAAATGTGTTCTTCAAAGAAAGTTTTGATATATCGTTTCTAGACGAATCCGGATCTTGATCCGTTGCGTGGGCATCACTAAATAACGCTGGGCATGGTTCACTGACTTGCATCAGCGCCCGCTGAAACTTTAACTGCGAATTTACGCCTCTAATGAAAGTAAATCTATTAAAGAAATCATCCTGATACTCCTCACCGAGTACTAACGAATTACTTTTCCCGTACTCGTAAATAAAAAAACCTTTTGAAAAGGCACTAAATAAATCTTTAAAATTTTCCAGACTCAATCCATCAGTACTACCCAATCTTAACTTTTCGCATGCTTCACATAATTTCGTCTTGTTATCCGTAGTATTCGCAAAAACAAGGTTCACATGTCCTCCTTGTAAACTTAACTCGACACCGGGAAGTACCTCACACTTAAGACTACTATCTATTTGATTAAACTGCTCTAAATCAAATAAATTATGATTTGTGATTGCAATAGCATCGAGTTTCAGGCTTTCTGTATATTGTTTTAACCATGATTGTGAATATTCAAAGCCATCATCTTTTCCGTCTGCCGAACAAGTATGCACATGAAAATCTATTCGCACCGTCATTTCATCAGTTCCTTCCCAGTATAAAATAACCGCATTTGTTCTATTTAGCAACGCAACAATCAAGTTTGTGCTCTAAAACATTTCGAGAAAATAATTACTTGGATTGAATGGTCTTTAGTTCTTGATAAACATTAGTTAGCAGAGTTGGAGCGTACCTATACATCGCTGCGTTTGACGCAATTTTTTCTGAACGATCGCAAATGTCTTCATCAGCGTTGAATAAAGAAATTTCTTCGATTCCATGAATCTGCTGTTGCCCCTCCACCGATGATTCGCCGTTCTTAATAGCATCAAGGGTATATTCGGTCCGTTGGACTTTTTGAATACCTCGCTTCACTGGAAGTAAGCTCCATTCGCTAAAGACTATATCATTACCGTTCTTATTCTTCCCAGTTAAGGCATTTCCTTGCACCATATTCGCCTTCACAATCGTCAAGGCACTCTTCACAACTTTCTTATTCTCGGGAGCGTTGTAAATACTCAACTGTCGCAAATACTCCTGATAAAACACTTGGTACATGTGTATAACTAAGAGCTCGGTATTATCCACAAGGAGTTCAATACCATACAACGATGTTAATGCAATCAGTGAATTCTGTTCAAAGGCTTCAATAGTATGACTTACACGACTTGCAATTTTTAATTTTCGCAGGAGTATCTCAGTTAAAAATGCCCCTTCCCCTGCAGCTGGTTCGAGAAACGTCGCACTTAACTTCTGCAATTCCGGTTGAATCGCAAACGTATTCAGCATCTGGTTGACAATATTCTTTGGCGTAAAAACCTCACCATGTGCCTTGACTCTTTCATCAGACTTGATTATCTTCTCTTCAGTCATCAGTTCATCCTCACAGCGTGGTTATTAATAAACGAAATCTCCTGATCAGTCAGATTGTATTTTTTGAATAATTGCATATCAATTTCGTCGATATCTTTCTCCCAATCAATGAACGAGGAGGGGGTGAAGTTTTGTATAGGAACCATCCTCCAGACAGAAATTGGTCCATTCTGGGTTACTTTCAATATTCCAAGCATAATTCTAGAAAACTTTGTTTTGACATATTTTTCCAGAGCTTTTGCTTCAAATATGCTGTCAAACGCCCCGATGCTTATAAATGTTTCAGTATGTCCAACTCCTGGATTGCCAATAATGGGTTCGCTAAGCGGTTCTCCAAGTTTTCCGCTACCAATAGCGCTAGCTATAATCACCTTATACATATCAAGATTGGGCTGTTGAGAAACATATTTTCTAAGAATCCACTTCTTGACTCGTGCGCCGTTAACTCGCCCAACAATCTGAATATATTTTTCCGAAGTATTCGGTTTCTCATTAAAGAAAGCTTCTGGAATAAGATCAAATATATTTGAAGACATATCGTATTTATGACCACTACTCATCCTTGATTCTGCGTTTGGATAGTCTTGATGAAACTCTTCAGTCAGTTTATAACTGGTCCTAGAAAACCCGATGCTGGATAATGACTGTTCATTTTTTTCATTTACTTTCTTCAAAATGGTGTTCAGTTCAGAATAGGGTGTGAATATTCCTACCGGCTCAAACTCACTAGTCTTATCATATAGGGTCACCGCAACCCCACCTTTTATTTCGGTGTGTGGAAAAACAACGCTCGCGTCTTTTTCAAAGCTGATAATCTTAAGGTGTTTATCGTTTAACATTTTTTGATTCCACGTCTTCGGTGTATCTCCACTTGCAAATAAAAACCTTGCAGGCGTAATTAAAACACTCTTATCGGATAACTGATACGCCATATCCATGAAATAGTTATATATTGGTTTTTTACTGTTACTAGATCCTCGTTCAGATTCTTGATACGGAGGGTTCCCAATCACCACATCAAACTTCATATACTTGAACGCCTCCTTAATCTTCTTCACACCAGCATCGATACTTTGCCGTGCTGTCTCAACAATTCCGTCTACATACACAATGTGTGTTTCGTAGTGTTTATAACCAGTCAACGTTCGCTCTGCGATTGTTTTTGCCATTGGCGTTTTAGCTACTGCAAAAACATTCTGATCAAGAATGTCGGCCCATAAATCTTCCAAGTCTTGCGCAGAGAACTTACCCGCCGTAATTTCATTCAGCTTCTGAAATTCCTGATAATACAGTGACGTCGCCACATACAGTGGGTACAACCCGGTCTTTGAATTTATTTCGAGAATATGGGCATCATTATTGAAAATCTGTTCAGTGAGATCCGTTGTCCGCCATTCGGCAATCTGTTTGCCATCCTTAGTTGAGTTCTGATAGGCGTCATCAAAGAAGGAGTAGCCACCAATCGTCTTACCGAGTTGCATATTAACCACTCGCCACGGCGTGAGCACAGTTTCCTTGTCTGGGTTCTTGAACGTACTGAAAACGTCGGCAATTTGTAAAGTTCGCTCAATCGGGTCCAGCTGATCTAGTTCCTTTACGCGGTGGCGAATTATCCGTCCTGCCTCAATGAATACTTCGGGGTCATAGTACCTGGAAATCTGACGGAACTTGTCTTTGGTAATCCCTTGCGGCATGAATTCCGACCAAGATTGAGCATCAACCAAATCCACGAATTTATTGATGTCAACGTTCTGGTCGATATCAATATCCATCCCGTAAATCATCATCGGAATACGAATTGAGATACCACGCAGGACTGAAATCATCGATTTACGTTGTTTCTTGAGCGCATTCTTACGGTCAATATCCGCCTGTTCCTCTTCAGAACGCTCCTTCTTCGGCTTTTTTTCTGCCCGAATAGCCTTCTCGTACTGTTCGTCATCCAAACCCTGGTGGTTCACGTCGATCGTATCCGGCTTCTTCTCAGCCTTAGTCTGGCCGACAATCGCCTTGATGTCGTTGAACATTTCCAGGTCAGACTTGGTTAGCTTCAGCAGCTCATCATTGTACAGAGAATCGTCATCGAAGCCGGACTGCACCGCTTTTTCAGCGTAAACCTTCTTCAATTGAGTCAACAGCGTATCAACTTGGTACGCCTGCATGCCCTGACCTTCTTCCCCAATAATTGGGAGGAAGTTCAGCAATTCACCGAGTTTTGCCCGCTGATCAGAGGTTTGCAGTTTACCAACACCGGTACTCATCTGCCGAGACGCTGCCATCACTTTCAAAGCACGGTCTGGTGCAAAGTCAAAGATATAGCAGTTAGTTTTACGCCCGAACTCTTCATCTTCATAAGGTGTCTGGGCACGAAAGGCAGCCTGCAAGTACTGCATGGCGCTATTAGTATTAGAAAGGAATAGTACCCCTGTCCACGGTTTAATCGTGACACCAGTGGTCATCTTGCGCACAGTCAACGTAATAGTGTGCGTACGGGCTGGATGATCCGTGATGGCATCATTTACCCGCTTTAAATCCGAATCGGTGGCCGTAACCACGTTGTCGCTTGTGTCCTTGTCAACGATATTCACGACGTTATAGAAGCCAAACACTGGGTGGTTCTCTAGCGCCTTCTTCATCGCCTTGGCCGACTTCACGGACGGCATCAGCCACAGGGTGTGCCGCAGATTATTCCGGAACTCCAAAGTTGAGAACGGATAGTTGGAGCGTTCATCCCGGCTTGAGATATTGTCTAGAAATCTGTTCACCTTATCGGCATAAACAAACTTGCCCGTCTCATCATCAACCTTAAAGAACTCACGGAAATTGAAAGACTTATCATCATCCAGAAATTCCGGGCTCTTGAACCGATTCTTAATTTCAAAAGTGTACATCGAAACAGACGGTAACCCGACATAAGGATTGCGCTCACCATTAGGATGCTCACTGTCCCAGGAATACTTGGCCTGCTGCTCCATCACATAATCCCAGGTATAGACTTCATCTGCATCATACTGATCGAGTAAGTTGAACGGTGTCCCGGATAGTTCCAGCACCCGCGTATACTTTGGCGTGACAACACCATCGATTACCTGTTGGGCAAGATCTGTCTGTGTTCCTTCATGGGCTTCATCGATGATGACAAGGTCCCATTGGGTATCTTTCACTAACTGGTTCTTGTCAGCAACCGTGCCGCCAAAAGCCTTGGAGCCACGAAGATCTTGGATACTAGCGAAGTAGACGTACTTCTCCGCTTCACGTTGTAGTGCCTCCAGAGATAAATCTTGGTCACGTTTAGAACCATACTTGTAGCCGGATTCAGGCATGCCGATTTTCTCGAAGTCATCAAACCAACCCTCTGCCACCACAGGGCGATGCGTCATAATCAGAACTTTAGCGTAGTTCTCCTTTTTGATCAATTTCAGTGCAGACAGGGTCTTGCCAAAGCGCATCTTCGCGTTCCACAGCATTTTGTACTTGGCCCTGAAGGTCTTAGCCGTTTTATCGACCGCGTCTTGCTGTTCAGGGCGCAGCTCAATCTTACCCGTTGCCTGAACCGGCCCATCAATTGACTCGCGACCATTCTTAACGGCAGCAATTGCCTGCTTCACTTGGTCAGCACTAACCTGAAACCACTCTTTTGCCCCTTGCTTCTCAAACGCCGCGTCACGCTTAAAGCCAGACTTTAACAGGACCCGGTGAACATCATGATCATCAAACCAGGTATCCGATACTTTGCGGTGCGCAAGTTCGACCCAATCAAGATTGTATGGTACACCAGAAGTCTTCATGTATTGGCTAATCCGATGATGTGCCTCACTTCGAAGGTAATCACTGTTCGGTGACCAATCTTTCTCCAGATCCTGGCTGGCTGTGGTTTCGCCCACCTTCTCAAGGCCGGTATAACGTGGCCAGTTACCGTCTGAATTATCCCCTGAAAGCGAGTAGATCATATGACGTTCGGAAGTCGAATATAAACTACGCTGCGCCGGTTCAACAAACGGCTGGATTTCACCTTCATAGTCATAATATGTTTTGGCGAACCAGTACATTAGCTGAATCACCTGTTGCAGTGCTGCGACACCGTCTTGCTTGTTATATTGTTCAAGTGTGTGTGACGCTTCATTGCCCGGCTGCTTGATTGCGTACAACAAATCCACTAACCGCTGATCCAACAGATGATGATACTTCACTGTCTTAAGATTCTGTGCAAAGGTCGCATCGTTGTCCATGTAATTCTGATCTAGGACAAACTTAACGACGTTCTCGGCAATCTTGCGTGCAGAGGTCAGCTCGGACGCATAGTTTCCCATTGCGTATTCCTGTTCAAGGAAGTCCGCAGCGCGGAAGTAGCCCATACTGTCCTCGTTACCTTGCAAGAAATCAAAGTTGCTACTCATTAGTTACCCTCCAAACCTTTTCGTCCATCTTATTTTAAAACCATCAATTACATTTTGACAGTTAAGTCAGACGCGTAGATTAGCTCAATAAGGTATTCTCAATAATCTTGAAATTGCTCAGCCTCATAGTCCGCATAGTCATCAAACATTCCATCATAGCCATCTAATAAGTTTGTCACAGCTCTGACGCACTCAAATAAATTCATTAAATCGATTCCTTGTTTCAACTGATGGTATTGATGACTATATTCAGTGGGATAGCGAAAAAAATCTCCGTTGCGATCTAATTCTTGAAGTTCCTTCATAAATTCATTTACGTTGGTACCAATGATATCTGGCTCATCTGAGCCCGAATATTTTAGTATAACTGGAAACAATTTACTCCATAGATCTGTGTAAACGCGATGTGTTTTAATTTTCTTTTTGAGATTCAATGATTCAACTTCGGAAAATTTAGACATCGAAAGTTGCTTCAAGCTAAGCTCAAGTAAATGTCGCATTGAGAATGCAGCGGGGAAATTAAATTTCACATTTTCCTCAGGCTCTGAAATTGTGAGCCCGCTAGTTAACAAAAACTCACTAACAGATAAGTACCCCTCAATAATGGGATAGTATGACCCCGGGATCGTGCTAGCATGAAAGTAGCAGACTGGAAATCCGGACCGTTGTTCTGTAAAAAAAATTGGTTCTGGTAATTTGAGTGGGATTTCATTTAGATACCCCTTCCCCTGTGGCGATGATCCTCGAAGAATTGAATACGCAATTATCAACTTTTCAACGGTCCCGTACACGTCCACCGATTCTGGCGGATTGCTTTTATAAAAACTAGTTTGAAAAGGATATCTAAATAAAGTTGACTGGCTGTCCCAAAACTCTACATTTTTAAGGTACGCACAAAGCCACCCAAGGTTTTCCCTTTCTATTCTAAGGTCATCTAATTCAACTACTGATTCTAGTAATTTCTTAATATTATGTTTCTGGATAACAAATATATCTTGTATTCGACGTTTGTTTAACCCTGAATGATATATTTTAGACTTCAAAACAAGCTCTATTGCTTGTCGAAACATAAAGAAATCCGCAAGCAACCATGAATCAGTTTTTATATTGTCAAAACCAGCCTGAATAATTTCATTCGCCAAACCGTAACCCGCCTGATAGAAATCATCTGCCATCTGAAGATAATCCGTTTCTCTGTCCCCAGTCCAATCAAACTTAGTTTTTGGATGGTTAAACTTGGGCTTCCAAATATCTAGTCGTATGTCAGGCCACAATTCGTCAAAAATTTGACTTCTTCGCCAAGATCCCGTCTGATTTTCACTTTTCATATTTAAGGACTCTTTATCCCTTCACTTAAATTGATCAACTTTTTTAACCGTTTGTACCAAAAAGGTTACCAAAGCCGAGGTAGTAGCGACTGCCAAATTTGCGTATCGACTTGGAACGTGTATAGCTCCTGCTTGTGTACTTCCACGGCCATGCCCCCTTCCAAACTGATTTCTAAGTTCATTCAAACCGTTAGCAACCTGATTGAGGCTTCCAAGTATTTTAGCTGACACCGCTCCAATATCTGTCTCTTTGTTTTGTTCATTTGGTACTAGGCCCAACGCTTCATTAACTTGATTCAGAAGTTTGGTCATATTGGAATTCTTGTCGAAAGGTATATCGTAGTGTTCCAAGATCCGTTTATAAACTGCCTCTAGTAAATCTTTGGCTTGACCGATTACCGTTGCTGGATTTGTGTCTATTCTATTGGTTAATTCCATCAATAATTCATCCAAATATGCATCATTATTTAAATCAGAAAAATCAATCTTTTCTAGTCTACTCTGAGTTGAATTTACTGGCTGTATAATAATCTGTTTAATTTTCTCAAGCTGTTTAGCTTCGTCGCCAACATACATTTCGTCGTTTGAGAGTACAGTCTCCATGTATTCAACCAAATCTCTTGCCAGAGTAATTACCGCAACTTCATCACCCTTAAGGAAAAAGCTTTGAAGTGAAGCTCCCTTAGAACCACCATACGTGCTTTGAACATCGACTCCGATCGACTCAACAGTAAAGTCGGCCATAGTACTATTGCTAAAATCTAAGACCCATCCACCGCGATTAAAGAAAGATCCCAATAAATGACGTTGAACTTTAGTTAACACTTCCATACCCCCAGGCAAACGAAATCCTAACATCAATTCTACTACAAACAACTCAACATTCTGCGAAAACGTTATCGGAACGTATTATAAAAAATCCCCGCCAGCCCAGCCCTCATTCGGCCCAAACTTGGCGGGGATTTTGGCGGGGAACGTAACAATTTCCCCGCCAATCGTATCCTTTGTATCTCCCAAAAACGCCGTTAAATCAACATTCCGAGTTCAATTTACATGTACCTTTTATTCCCACTCGATAGTAACTTGTTATACTATATCAAGCGATAGACGATGAATTACCACTTTTGTACCGCATTATGA
>PPYE01511899.1_pt1 | contig 14633 bp, 12 predicted proteins | sample 1559881 | NCBI WGS metagenome assembly PPYE01 (sample SAMN08240022, study PRJNA423297) | Human gut metagenome, whole genome shotgun sequencing project.
AGCTGGTACCTTCCCCGGTAGCCGGAGTAGTCAAAGAATATAAAGTGCAGCCCGGCGACCGCGTCAGTGCCGGCCAGGTTATCGCCGTAGTTGAATAAGTAAATTTTTACCGTTGCCTTTAGTTGTTTCGCTCCCCTTGAGTGGGGAGCGATAATAAAAAATTGTACTAAGGTGGTGTAATCTCATGATTATTTATGGTGTTGCGTTATTAGCATTTTGTTTTTTAACAGGTAATTACATTGGCGATATTTTAGGCGCGCTTATGGGGGTTAAAGCTAATGTCGGCGGTGTAGGTTTTGCCATGCTGTTGCTCATTGTTTTGACAAACAAAGGTATTGATGCAGGCTGGCTTGATAAAAAGGGTCAGGAGGGTATCGCGTTCTGGAGTGCCATGTATATTCCCATCGTTGTGGCTATGAGTTCCATTCAGGATGTCGTCGCTGCATTGCACGGCGGTACAGTTGCTGTATTAGGAGGGATATTGGGCGTTGTCCTTGGGTTTGCCTTTATTCCTATTTTAAGAAAATTTGGTGCATAGTCATAAAAAGAATGGGAGGCGTTTTATATGGACTTCGCAGCAATGTTCGTAAAACTTATTACCAAAAATGGTTTGGTTGCAGCTTTTATTATTATTGGGATCACGACCTGGATTGCCTATAAAATCGGCGGTTTGACTAAGGGCCGTATCCATGGCTCCGCAATTGCAATCTTCTTCGGTCTGATTCTGGCATATATCGGCGGTGTAGTCGGCGGAGGTCATAAAGGTTTGGCAAGTATTCCGATGTTTGCCGGCGTTGGCGTGATGGGCGGCGCTATGTTCCGTGATTTTGCCATCGTTTCTACAGCGTTTGGTGCTGATCTGCGTGAAATCAAAAAAGTTGGTCTTGTCGGTGTGCTTTCACTTATTTTTGGTTTATTGACTTCCTGGGTCGCAGGTGTGGGCGTGGCTTATGCTTTCGGTTACACTGATTCTATCAGTCTGGTAACCATCGGCGCCGGTGTGGCAACCTTTATTGTAGGTCCTGTTACTGGCGCTTCGCTGGGAGCGTCTTCAGAGGTTATAGCCATCAGCATCGCAGCCGGCGTAGTTAAATCAGTTTTAGTTATGGTTTTAACTCCATTTGTAGCTAAATTTGTCGGACTTGATAATCCTCAGTCCGCCATGATCTTTGGCGGCTTGATGGGTACTACTTCCGGTACGGCTGCCGGTATGGCCGCAGTCGATCCCAAACTGGTTCCGTATGCGGCAATGACAGCTACATTCTATACCGGTTTCGGCTGTCTGGTATTCCCGTCAATTCTGTATTTTGCAACAAAAGCTATTTTTGGTTAAATGATGATCCCGGCAGAAAGCAGGTGCAGCGATGTATGATCCACAAGCTAAAAAATTAAATGAGCAAAGTCCGTTTAAAGAAATAGTAGTCGAGATATCAGCCCGCCAGCTTTCTGCTAAATCTGAAACTTTACGGCAAATGAGTATGTTTTTGACGCAGGCGGTTTTTATGGAGGTTTGCGTCCATCCCAAACCAGGCTTAGTCACCCGTCATGGCAGCGGTGCTCATACAGATATGAGTATTTTGACTTTTGCTGCCGGTTCTGCGGTTTTGGCAAAAGCTTTCAGTGATTTACAGATTTTAGGGATGAAGCATAATGGAAATTATCAGGAGTTATTTGGAAAGGTAAGACGTTACGGCGTCAGTGCGGAGCAGGAGCTGCTGCGCGTGACGAAAGGAGTCAATACCCAAAGAGGCATTTTATTTGCCGGTGGGCTATTGGCTGCTGCCGCAGGGGCTGCCCTGAATAAAGGTCTGGACAGTAAAGCATTGTGCTCTATCGTGGCAGAAATGACGCAGGGGCTGACAGAGAATGAGTTGTCTGGACTGCAGGCAGACCGACCTTTGACGGCAGGAGAAAGATTATATCAGGCTTATGGTATCACGGGCATCCGCGGCGAAGTGGAAGCAGGATTTCCCAGTGTACGACAGAACGGGTTGCCCGGCTTAAAGGAAGCGTTTGCCAAAGGCGCTGGACTAAACGATGCTTTGGTTCATGCTCTGGTTCATTTAATGACGGTTGTGCAGGATTCTAATGTCATCTGGCGCGGCGGTTATGCGAAGCTGCCGTTTGTACAGCAGCGTGCCAGAGATATTTTGGCGCAGGGAAGTATTTTTACTGATTCTGGACGCCGGCTGCTGGCAGAAAGTGAAGAACTTTTCAGGAATGAACGGATCAGTCCCGGCGGCAGTGCCGATCTGCTGTCTGTTACGGCTGCGTTATATTTAGTTGAAAACAAGGAATTCCCCGTTGCGATTATTTAGGACAGGTCGCAGGGGAAAGATTAGATAGATGTTTACTGCTTCCGGCATAGAAGGTGTGATTATGCCATTCCTCCATCAAGCAAAATAAGGCCCGCTAAAAGGGCCTTATTTTGCTGTTACAACCAGAAAAGAGGTGCGGTATGGAATTTGTTTTGAAAGCACTGGAAGGTATTTTCAGTATAGTTTTTATTATTGGTATCGGTTTTGTGTTAAGCAGACGCGGCTGGTTTGACGAGTACAGCAGCGCATTGATCGCCAGGCTGGTAACTGCTGTGTCATTGCCTCTTTATATGATCGTCAGTATCAGTAAAAATTTTGATCATAATAAACTGGTTGCCATGGCGCCTGATCTGCTGCTGCCAATATGTTCCATGCTGCTGGCTTTTGGTGTCGGTACAATAGCTGCTCACGTTTTTAAAATAAAAAAAGAACGGCGCGGCATTTTCTGTACTAATTTTTTTATTGCTAATACCATGTTTATTGGTCTGCCGGTCAACCTGGCTCTGTTTGGTGAAAAAAGTATCCCGGCAGTAATGCTTTATTATATGGTCAATACAACCTTTTTCTGGACACTTGGTGTACATAATATTGTGCAGGATACCCTGAGTGATACAAAGAATAAACCAGCGTTTTTTTCTCCGGCAGCACTGAAGAAAATTTTTTCTCCGCCACTGGCCGGCTTCATTGTCGGTATCATTTTAGTCTTGCTGGACTGCAGGCTGCCGTCTTTTTTGATGAACAGCTTCCAATATATAGGTAATTTGACGACGCCTTTATCGTTGGTTTTTATTGGCATTGAGATGAGTAAGATCCCGTTGGGAGAAATCGGTTTCGATAAAGATCTGCTGCTAGGCGTTGCCGGACGTTTTCTGGTTTGTCCAGTATGTGTTTTGGTTCTGATACCGTTTCTGCCTGTAACGACGCTGTCAGCACAGGTTTTCACTATGCAGGCGACCATGCCGGCGATGACACAGATGGCTATTGTAGCTAAAAATTATGGCGCGGATTCTGCTTATGCGGCGACGTTAAGTTTTTTAACGGTGCTTTTAGGTATTGTTGTCGTACCGTTGTATATGATGCTGGTTAATATGTATATATAAGTAAGAGGTGATTGAATGAACACAGTAACAGATGTAGCTGCTCATATCAAACAGATCTGGAGCAGCAGCGCGTTTATGAATTTGCTGAAGATAGAGATCGATGAGATCCACTGCGGCGGTGCAACGGTAAAGATGCCGATAGATTTTGACATTCATACCAATCACTGGTTGGGTGTGCACGGTGGTGCTTTGGCGGCATTAGCCGATGCAGTTATGGGCATTACCGGAGCCAGTGTCGGCGAGGTTGTGCAGACATTGAGCTTCAATATCAATTTTATCAGCAATCTGCCAGGTACGGGGACGGCGATCGTTAAAAGCCAGGTCAAACACCATGGGCAGACAACTATGGTCATTATGGCGGAAATGATAGACGAACAGAATAATCTACTGGCTGCTATTACGACGACTATGTTTATCGCCGGACATTTTAATGAAATACCCAGAGAATGGTAATGAGGGTATGAAATATTAGATAACAAATAAAACCGTACCTGTGATCCAAAACAGTACGGTTTTATTTTATGCAGACACAAGATGAATTTAGTTAAGTTTTCTGCAATAATTTAGTGGAGAAGCAGGCGTTAAATATGTTACAATTAATATATCTAAGCTGGTGTAAAATTTTATTGCAGATAGGAGAATGGATATGCAGCAGGATATGATCGTAATTTTAGATTTGGGCAGCCACGAAAACACAATGGTGGCTCGTGCCGTAAGGGAACTGGGTGTTTACAGCGAGATCAAACCCCATGATATCACAGCAGCAGAACTGAAAGAGTTGCCTAATGTTAAAGGTATCATCATCAACGGGGGAGAAAACAATATTATCGACGGTCTGCCGATCGACGTGGAAGCAGCCGTTTATCAGTTTGGCGTGCCGGTAATGTCTGTCGGCCATACTTTGGCTAAAGTAGAAAATCTGCCTGCCTGGCCGGAACATACAGCTATGCTGGAAGTGCTCAAAAAATTTGTTTTTGATGAGTGTCATGCCACAGCCAACTGGAATATGAAAAATTTCATCAATGATCAGATCGAACTGATCAAAAAACAGGTCGGCGATAAAAAAGTTCTGCTGGCTTTGTCCGGCGGTGTCGATTCTTCTGTTGTAGCAGCGCTTTTGATCAAAGCTATCGGCTCACAGCTGACCTGCGTGCATGTCAACCATGGCCTGATGCGTAAAGATGAGTCTGAAAGCGTCGTCAGAGTCTTCAGAGACGAACTGAAAGCTAATCTTGTCTATGTTGATGCCAGCGAACGTTTCCTCTCTAAACTGGCTGGCGTAGCTGATCCGGAAGCGAAAAGAAAAATCATCGGCGCCGAATTTATCCGTGTTTTTGAAGAAGAAGCACGTAAACTGGACGGTATCGAATTCCTGGGACAGGGCACTATTTATCCTGACGTAGTAGAATCCGGCACTAAAACAGCCAAGAGCGTTAAAAGCCATCATAATGTCGGCGGACTGCCTGAAGATCTGCAGTTCAAGCTGGTTGAACCTTTGTATCAGCTTTTTAAAGACGAGGTACGTGCCTGCGGTATCGAACTGGGTTTGCCGCACAGTATGGTTTACCGTCAGCCGTTCCCTGGACCGGGACTTGGCGTAAGATGCCTGGGCGCTATAACTAAAGAGCGTCTGGAAGCAGTGCGTGAAGCTGACGCTATTTTGCGTGAAGAATTCGCCAATGCCGGATTAGATAAAAAAGTATGGCAGTATTTTACCGTTGTACCTGATTTTAAATCCGTCGGTGTACGCGATAACGCCAGAACCTTCGAGTATCCTGTGATCATCCGTGCGATCAATACCGTTGACGCTATGACTGCAACTATCGAAGAACTGGACTGGCCGATCCTGCACAAAATCACCAACAGGATCTTGGCTGAAGTCAAAAACGTCAACCGCGTCTGCTATGATTTGTCGCCCAAACCGAACGCCACTATCGAGTGGGAGTGATTTTAAAAACCAGAAAAAGCCAGTAATATCAAGGGCTTTTGAACTTTGACAATTGCTTTTGATAAGATTTCAATCCGGTGCAATTATTCTGTATTGCAATTGGTTTTTAAGTAAAATAGCTCATAAAATACTCATATTAACATTTGCTTCCGTACTGATGGGATGTCAGTACGGAAGTTATTCATTTTTAGTTTACTCTTCGTTTTTATTTAGGGCATCACAAGCAGATTGTTGAGTTCCTGATAGGGACCTCTCGCCCAATGTCAACTCAGGACGATTGTTGAAGGAGTATAGTATCCAGTATGAGAATACCAGTTAAAAGTGTGATTTCTGTTTGGTATTGATATCTCTATATTTTTTATGATTGACTCGCAAATTTTTGCGATAAAATCTTTGATTTCGTAGAGAAATGTGCTATTCTTAATAGATGATATTTGGTGGGTCAAAAGGAGGCACAATATGGTTAGTTATAAACCTTTGTTCCGATATTGCTTAGAACATGATATTAGTAAGGCACAATGTCGACAGATATGCGGTATATCCCCGAACACTTGGACGAAAATTAACCGCAATGAAGAAGTCAGCATGTCAGTTTTAAATAAAATCTGTGCTGGATTGGGATTATCTTATGGTGACATCATTGAATATGTCGAGGTAGATAAAGAAATGGAGAATGAAAATGGCTAATTTTTTTGATACAGTCGTTGAAGTTTTAAAACAAGATCAACGATTTTTTACTGAGAATGGTGAACTTTTAAGGAATTCCGTCTATGAAGCTTCCATGAAAATGGATGCAGAACTTATAAAATTATTGCTTTCTAATGAAACGACAAAAGCTCGCTTTTTTACCATTGTTGACGGTATTGCAGTGTTCGATAAGATCGGCTTTGGCTGGGTAATAAACAATCGTGAGTTTTTGCCTGACTCTTATACTCGTTTCAAGAACAAAATCGGGCTTGTCGGCAATAATGGTGAGTATATTTCTACGTCTAATGATGTAGAGCTTGTTTTCCCATATAAAGATTGCGTATTAGAAGGAGGTCAGACGAAAGATGACCAAAAGAGAAGTGAAATTTTCTATAATGAAACACTTGCACCCGATGAAGTGGATAGGTTGCTATATCCGAAAGTGATGACTAATGCCAAAAGATACACTGCTGACGGGGTACAGCCCACAACCAGCATTTCTGCAGATGATAACTTAGTTATCAAGGGAAATAATCTTCTTGCTATTTCCTCATTACTCAAAAATTATGAAGGACAAGTCAAGTGCATTTATATAGATGTCCCTTACAATACAGGAAATGATAGCTTCGGATATAACGATAAATTCAATCATAGCTCTTGGTTGACCTTTATGAAAAATCGCCTTGAAGTGGCAAGCTTTTAAGAAAAGACGGTACGATTGCAATTTCAGTAGATAACTACGAAATCGCATATTTGTTGGTTTTATTAGATGAAGTTTTCGGAAAAGAAAATAGGAAAAATATTATTACTGTAAAAAGAGGTTCTGTTACGGGAGCAAAAGTCATCAATCCTGGCGTTGTAAATGTTGTAGAATATGTTATGTTATATTCAAAAGATACACAGTTTTGGAAACCTAATCGTGTATATGTTGCAAAAGGTTATGATGATAGATACGACAATATCATTCTTAACTATGAAGATGATGTTGCCAACTGGCAGTTTGGTACTGTACTTGATGAATTTTCAAAAAGTTTGGGAATAAAAAAATCCAAAGTCAAATCGGAACTTGGCGGAGATTATGAGAGAGCATTAGAAAGCTTTGCTCTTTCAAATGCGAACAGAATTGTTCAGTTTGCAACACTTGATGATAATAGTATAAGTGCAGAAGCTCGTGCCAAGAAGAAAGAGTCTTTAGAAACTGATTCAATTATTTATTATGATAGAGGCGAGGAAAAACCATATTATATAAAGAGCGGAAAACTTATTCTCTTTGCTAAAGATAGACTGGTTGAAATTGATGGGAAATTGACATTCTCGCAGCCTGTATCCGATATTTGGGATGATGTTCTTCCTAATGATATACACAATGAAGGTGGTGTAGAGTTTAGAAAAGGTAAAAAACCAGAGAAACTACTCAGTCGTATTATTGAATTATGTACTGATGCTGGAGATTTAATTGTGGACTTTTTTGCTGGATCAGGAACTACTGGTGCCGTTTCGATGAAACTTAATCGCAAATTTATCCTTTGCGAACAGATGGATTATATTGAGGATGTTACTTGCACACGAATACACAATACTATTATTGGTGATAAACGTGGTGTTTCAGCAGACGCTGGTTGGCAAGGCGGAGGCTCTTTCGTCTATTGTGAACTTGCAAAACTCAACCAAAAGTATGTTGATCGCATCGAAGTTGCAATAGAAGCAGCGGAGCTTGTTAACCTTTGGAATGAGATGAAAGAGAACGCATTTATCAGCTATAAGGTCAACCCAAAAGATATTGACGATGCCATTACTGACTTTGAAGATCTTTCGCTTGACAAGCAGAAACACCTGTTGATGGAGCTTTTGGATAAAAACCAGCTTTATGCGAATTACTGCGATATGGAAGATGAAACCTTTGCTATATCGGACGAGGACAAGGAGTTTACAAAGAGCTTTTATGAGGGGGTATAAATATGCCATTCCTTTATGAACAATTAGATACATTGAGGAATTTTGGTAGCTATACTGAAATTCCAAGTTATATACAGGAGAATGTAAATCCTTCTTTTACACTTCGCCCTTATCAGGTTAATGCCTTTGAAAATTTTATTACCTATTTTGAAAATGACAAAATGTGCCGTAAACCGACACAAACGCTTTTTCATATGGCTACTGGTTCCGGTAAAACGATGATTATGGCAGGACTGATGTTATATCTGTATAAGAAGGGGTATCGCAACTTTCTGTTCTTCGTTAATCTTTCAAATATCGTAAGGAAAACGAAAGAAAACTTCCTTAACTCTACTTCTACAAAGTATCTGTTCGCAGAAGAAATAAGGATTGATGGAGAGCGTGTTCCTGTTAAGGAAGTAAGTAATTTTCAGAATACCGATGAAAATGCAATTAACATTTGCTTTACCACCACACAGGGATTGCACGCAGATATGTGGTTTGCAAAAGAAAATGGAATCACCTTTGAAGATTTTAACGATAAAAAGGTTATTCTTATCTCTGATGAAGCGCACCACTTGAATGTAGATACAAAGACGCTTTCCAAAAATAAGGATGAGCAATCAAGTTATCACAGTTGGGAGCAAACTGTTCGCCGCATTTTCGAAGCCAACAAAGACAATATTTTGCTTGAATTTACTGCAACTTGTGATGTGAATAATCCTCAAATCAGAGCAGAATACGAAAGTAAAATTATATATGACTATCCTTTGTCTAAATTTAGAGCAGATGGATTTTCAAAGGAGATAAAAACACTTCGTACAGATGTTTTGATCATGGAGAGAGCAATTCAAGCAATCATTTTAAGTCAGTACCGCTTGAAAGTGTTTCAAGATAATCGTTTGTCAATAAAGCCCGTTGTGCTGTTCAAATCTGCCAAAATACCGGATAGCACAAAATTTATGGCGGATTTCCTTGAAATGGTAGCATCCTTGTCTGGAAGTGAACTTCAAAGAATTTCTGAATTGACAGACAATGAAACTCTGAATGAGGCATATGCTTATTTTAAGAAGAATGGAATTTCATTCGACCAGCTTGCACAGGAGTTGAGGGAAGATTTTTCGGCAGCACATTGCATTTCGGCTAATGATGATAAAGAGGCTGATCAAAAGCAGATTGCCTTAAATTCTCTTGAAGATGCAAGTAATCCGTATCGTGCTGTTTTTGAAGTCAAAAAATTGGATGAAGGATGGGATGTTCTCAATCTGTTCGATATTGTCCGCCTTTATGAAACAAGACAGTCAGGTGGTAAGAAGATTTCTTCTGCCACTGTATCGGAAGCACAGCTTATTGGTCGTGGTGCAAGATATTGTCCGTTTCAGATTGATGAGGAACAAGAGAAATATAAGAGAAAGTATGATACTGATATAGACAATCCTCTGCGTATCTGTGAAGAATTGTATTACCATTGTCAGAACGATAGTAGATACATTGGTGAGCTTAACAACGCTCTGCGTGAAATTGGTGTCGACCTTGAAAAGCAGACAGTGCGTGACTACATTCTGAAAGAAGATTTCAAAGCCGATAAACTTTACACAGAGGGACTTGTTTTCATCAACGACCGTATCGTTAAGAGCAGAAAGGATGTAGATGGACTGCTTCCGTCTGTCCGGGAGCAAGTTTATACAGTAAGACTTGCCACTGGCAGCTCTGGCGAAGACACTATTTTCGGTGCTGGTAATGCCTTGACCGAAAAGGTTGTTGCGACATATACATACAGAACGAATATCAAGAAGATTTCAGATATAAATTATGCAATCGTTCACAAGGCACTTTGCAAATACAATATATTCAAGTTTAACACCTTGCAGAGCTATTTCCCTAACTTGAAGTCAACCAGGGAATTTATAATGAGTGAAAAATATCTGGGTGGAATCAAAATTGAAATTACTTCCAGATATGAAAGTCCGACACCAACAATTCTTTATACTGCATGTATGAATGTACTTGGCAAGGTTGCCGATAGCGTTTCTGCTATTGAGGTTGTTTATGATGGTACAACAACATTCAATGCAAAGCGTATCAACGACATTTTTAAAGACAAGAAATGCAATTACACCGTTATGCACGATGGTGGTCTTGGTTACTCTCAGAATGACAGCTCTGTTCCAGCAACTTGGAAAATCGACCTTTCAAAAGAAGATTGGTTTGCTTTTGAGGATAACTTCGGTACAAGTGAAGAAAAGGCGTTTATTGCCTATTTCAAATCTTTTGTACCAGAGCTAAAAAGAAAGTATGATAAAGTGTTCTTGCTCAGAAACGAAAGGCAGTTACACATCTATTCGTTTAATGGTGGCGAACGCTTTGAGCCAGATTATGTGCTGTTTCTCCATTCTAACAAAGAAAGCGGTTATGAGCAACTACAAGTATTTATAGAGCCAAAAGGAACACATCTTCTTGAAAAAGATAGTTGGAAAGAAAAATTCCTGTTGGAAATTGAAGATAAAGCTGTTGCAACAAAGATATTTGTTGACGATAACAATTATCGAATTTGGGGCTTCCATTTCTATAATGAAGCACGCCGAATGACCGAATTTGCTACTGATATGAGCAGACTATAAGAACTATAAAAATATTTCTGATGGTACTTGAATAAAATGAACAAGCCAAAAGGCACGAAACGTAAAAAGTTCGTGCCTTTTGTAAAGTTTCATACAAAGATTATTTCCGAATTAACAACTTCCTCCAATCTGTTGCGGATGTAATTTATAGCTCTGACTCATGTTATCTGATCTTGCGTTTTCAGTTGCTCCCTAACACTTTCTCTTTCTGCCATCTGCTTAATGAACAAGGCAAACTTGGCTTTTGCTTAGGTATCAATGTCAACCAGATAATTGTGAAGCTTGCAACTGAGAACTAGATCAGCGTGCAGTGCTGGACAGTGTTCCTTGATATAATCCAGATGTTTTCTGCCCCAGATATCAGTCGAGCGTTCTTATGTATCTGGCAGAATCAAGTAAAGGATGTAATAATCGTCCTGAAGTTCATAACAAAGTTCGTTACTGTTGTTATAGATGAATTTTTCCATAGTGTTAACCTCCGTTTGTTATTTGTTTGAAATAGTTCCGAGTGGCTTTGATGTGAGTCGGACAGCGTGAAATATGTGGCTGAAAAGCGTACTTTTACTTTTAGTGCATAAAATCAGGATGAATTAAGGTATGGCACTCAAGTGGGAATAATAATTTAAGTGACTTCTATTTCCGGAAAGCCTTGATAATACATGGTTTTCTGGGATTTTTTAGTTAAGTTGATAATACTTGAAAAAACGACTGGTTTGGCACAAGATAAGTCTTTTATAGGTGTAGTGATAAAATCGATAAGAAAAGGTCTTACTGAAATAACCTTACTCAATAAGACTTTTTCTTATTGATTTTCTATCTTGGAATATTTCAAGATGATATTGAATGACGTTCTTGAAGATAGTATAATGAAAACAATGTTACTAATGTAATAGAAAATGAGTTGCGCTATTACATAAAAAGACAAAGGAAAAAGGACGTGGAGTATGTCAAAACTCAATATAGACCAACAGACAATAAGACAGTTGTTTTCTGACAAGAAAGCCGATTTTTTGATTCCGGATTATCAAAGACCGTATGCATGGGGCGAGAATGAGTGTCAGACATTATGGGATGACATCTTTACATTTGCTTTTCCAGATAACGACTATTCAAAGTTTGACAGCGATAGTGACGAATATTTCTTGGGGCCTATCGTAACTTTCAAAAATGAGAATGCAAAGCTTGAAGTAATTGATGGACAGCAGAGGCTTACCACATTAATGTTGTTGATTCGTGCGTTTTACTCTAAGTTTGAGAATATGAAAGATGAAAATTCAAGAAGTACAAGAGAAATCATCGAGAAATGTATTTGGAAGACTGATGAATTTGGTAAGCCTAATATGAATCGTTTAAAAATTGATTCTGAGGTATCTACTGACGATGATAAAGATGAGTTTATAAATATTTTAAAAAGTGGGAAAGTAGATTCTTCAATGAAGAGTAGATATGCAGATACATATCGTTTCTTCGAGATAAAAATTCATGATTTCTTGAGTGATTATCCTTCCTATTTTGCCTATTTGCCAACGAGAATTTTGAACAACTGTATTTTGTTGCCAATCGAAGCAGAATCACAGGATACTGCACTGCGTATCTTTTCAACATTGAATGATAGAGGAAAGCCGTTGGCTGATACTGACATTTTCAAAGCACAGTTATATAAGTATTACTCCACAAAGGGAGAAAAAGATAATTTCATTTCCAGATGGAGAGCATTGGAACTGATATGTGATTCTATTTTTAGTACGACTACTGGTTCTCCTATGGATGAATTATTTACAAGGTATATGTATTTCCTTCGTGCTAAGAACGGTATAAGATCGACGACTACTGAAGCCTTAAGAAAATTCTATGAGCGAAATAACTATTTGATTTTGAAGAGTGATGTCGCACTGTCGGATTTGGAGTCACTTGCAGCATTCTGGGATTCCATTGTAAAACAGTCTACTGCGTTCTCAGAAAGAAACTTAAAGTTACTATTTGTGCTGAATTATGCACCTAACGGTATGTGGACATATTTCTTGTCAGTATATTTTATGACAAATAGGGATGATGATGGTAATCTGGAAGAAACAAAACTTTATGATTTTTTAAATAAAATGATTGCCTTTATATGGGCGTATGCAATTATCAGACCAGGTGTAAATGCTCTGAGAACACCAGTGTATCCGGAAATGATAAATATTGTAAATGGTAAAGATATTGCATTTGCAGATTATCTGTTGGATGAGAAGGAAGTAACCGCAGCGATCGAAAACTACGTGTTTACGAATGGTCGACCTATCACTCGTTCGATGCTTGCGTGGTGGATGTACCAAGATGAAGACCAAGTATTGATAGACGGTGCGCAGAAACTTGAAATAGAGCATATATTTGCTCGCAAACGTCAAGAGAACGAGAAGACGCTTAAGGATAAAAATAACCTCGAAAAGCTTGGGAATAAAGTGCTTCTGGAAGAAGGAATTAACATTCGTGCTTCTGATTACCGTTTTTCGGACAAGATTAAATATTACAAAGGATTCACTACAGATAGCGGCAAAAAGAAGGATGCCACAAAGGATAATGAGCTTCTTAATATGGCAAATACGATGACGGATTATACAGAGCAGGATATTGTGGATAGAACAGCAAATATCTATCAGAGTTTTATTATGTTTGTAAAAAAGAATAACCTGTTTAAGTGATGTAGCAAGGAAAGAAAATGTTTATATTTTGATTACTAATAGGAAGACTATTGAAAGGATTGTATTTGCCCACTGATTTAGGGGATTTCTAAGGATATCAGAAGTACTTATTTATTTTAATGCTGTTATAAGATATCAAGAATAGTAAAGAAGGTGTTTTATGGAGAATTTGCAAAGAATCGCGCTTTTAATTGATGCAGATAACACTCAGTTGGCAAAGTTGGAGGATGTTATACAGGAAATATCTACACATGGCCGTATCGTTGTAAAAAGAGCGTATGGTAATTGGAGAAAAGATACATTAAAAAACTGGGAAAATGAGCTGAAACGTTTAGCGATAAAAGCGGAGCAGCAGTTTGACTATGTTTCTGGTAAAAATACAACTGATATGGCGTTGGTAATCGATACAATGAATTTGCTGCATAAAGGTATTTATGATGCATTTGTTATCGTTGCCAGCGACAGTGATTATACCCCGTTGGCAATAAATTTGCATGAATCCGGAGTATATGTGATGGGTGTTGGTGAAAAGAAAACACCGGAAGCTTTTAGAAACAGTTGTGATGAATTTATTTTTCTGGAGAACCTTGGCGAAAATATAAAAGCAGCAAAGTCTAAAACTGAAAGCAGTGAAAAAGCAATAGAGATAGAAGAGGAATGCTTGGAAACTGCTACAGTCGATTCTACGAAAGAAGATATAAGTGTAATACATAATTTATTAAAAATAGCATCTGACAAGTACCAGGATGATGAAGGCTATGTAAATGTTAGTTCAGCCGGACAATTTATAAAAAGAGTAAAACCGGATTTTGATGTGCGAACTTTCGGGTTTATTAAATTGCCGAAGCTAATAGAAGCATTCCCCGGAAAATATGAAATAAAAAAGTATCCCGGAAAAGGTAAAGTTACCATCATTGCTTATAGATGCAAGTAATGAATACAGAGGTATTTGTGTACATTATTGATTGGTGTTAAACTTTTTGCGATATTGAAATTGCCATAAAGAAAAGACCCATCAAACGATGGGTCTTTTCTTTATGGGTCTTACTTGTGGCTATCAAGGTCAGAGCAGTTCATTTTAGTTTGCTATCATTATTTATAAAACCTTACTCAGCAAGTTCAGTACATTTTTGTGAGTAAGTTTTTCGATGGTACTGTCGCTGTAATTTTTGCTTTGCAGGTATTCGATCAGCGGTTTGTAATCCTGTACGCCGTGGATATTATAAGGCGGGTGGCTGATGCCGTCGAAGTCGCTGCCGAAACCGACGTGGTCGTCATTACCCAAAAGATTCAGCATATAGTCGATATGGCGGTACACACTGTCGATGCAGGCATTGTTA
>PPYE01454270.1_pt1 | contig 14620 bp, 9 predicted proteins | sample 1559881 | NCBI WGS metagenome assembly PPYE01 (sample SAMN08240022, study PRJNA423297) | Human gut metagenome, whole genome shotgun sequencing project.
CTGGTGTTCAGCGTACATGGCCGGGGCGAACCGGCCTGGATGTTCGCGGAGAAAAACGGCTGGGACAGGCTGGCGGACGAGACCGGCGCGTTTCTGCTGGCCGTGCCGGACTCTCCGGAAAACATCTGGTTTCTGGAACGCGACGGCGGTGTATTCGCCCGGATGATCGACAGGCTCCACAGCCGTTACGGCATCGACCGGGAGCGCGTTTATCTGACGGGCTTTTCCAACGGAGGCATGATGACACGGGAGGCGGGCACGCGGTATCCGCAGCTTTTCGCGGCTTTATCACCCTGGAATGCACCGCCTGCCGAGACCTGGCCCGGCTTTGCGGAAGGCGGGTGGCAGATGCCGTGCTTCATCTATCTGGGTGACAACGACCCCGTCGCGCGGGGCACGGAAGAACCGCTGCTGGAGCAGATGCTCCGGGCAAACTGTTGTGCGGCTGTGCGGACGGCCGGGGGCTTTGTGCCGGATGCGATATACAACGGCGAAAACCATTACACTGCCGCGCGTGGGTATACCGAGGGCGAACGCTTTGGCACAGCGGTCTACCGGGACGCGCAGGGCGTACCGCGCGTATGTGTGACAGTGATGAAAAATATGCCCCACGGAGCAATCCACGATGAGAGCCGGGCGGCATGGGAATTTATGAGACGGTATCGGAGGCCGGGAAACGGAAAGGCTGTGGAAACGGTGCCGCATACAGAGAGCACAGAAACAGAATGCGCAAAACAAAAGGAGGAGCGACTGAAGTGAACGATACGATGAACGAGATCACAGCATTTTCTCCCTTCGGAGGACGTCTGGTGCTGGAGGAGGTCAAAGGTGCGCAGGAACGCGCGAACGTGCCGGAGAACAGCATCGAGACGAAGGCGGGCGATGACCGCAGCATGTACGTCTATGTGCCGGCTTCCGGCTGCCCGGACGCGAAACAGACGCAGGTCGTCATGTTTCTGCGGGATGGCGCGGACGAAGCCTCCGCCCAGGCGGCCATGAAGGAATATGGTTTGGACGCGCTGGCGGAAAAGGAGCATTTTGTGCTGGCCTTCCCCAATCCGCGGCAAAGCGGCTGGAGCGAAAGGGACGCGGAAGACATGGACTATCTCTCCCGCTGCTTTATGGCCCTGCCGCAGGGCAAGGGAAAGGTCGGCGGGTTCATCGGAATGATCTTCTATATCGGCGGTTCTCCGTCAGCCGGCGCACTGCTGCTTGCGATGAGCGCGCGAAGGCCCCTGAATGTGGCGGGCGTGCTGCTCTCGGAGCTCCCTGCGGATTACAGCATCCCGCAGGACGGCATGAACGCGCCGCAGGTGGCTTATCTCTGCGGCGGAGCCGCCCGCGCCGCAGATTATTTTGGAAAGGTGAACGGAGTGACGGGAGCGGACGCCCGGCCGCTGGAGCACGCGGTGCTTTACACCAGCCCCGTAAACCCAAATGTGCGGCACATCGTGTCCGAGCTGCCGTTCAGCGCGCAGGAAGCGGTCCGTGCATGGGACATGCTGTTCTGCAAAGCGAGGCGCTGGTCCAACGACACCTATGGGACATATCAAAAGCGCACGGATTTTACGGCCCGCGGCTTTGTGGCACACGTCAACGACCCGGGCCTCGGCGTGAACGAAGGCTTTGCCCATACCTGGTACGAATATGTACCGCCCCGTCTGCGCGGCAGCAAAGAAAAAGCGCCGCTGGTGTTTTATTTTCACGGCATCGGCTGCGTGCCGCTGTACGGCGCGGAGCAGAGCGGCTGGCACGATATCGCCGACAGGGAAAACTTTATCGTCGTATATCCCAAGCCCGCCCGCAACAAGGCGTGGAACATCTGGGATGAGCCGGGCATGCCCAGCGACCAGGCCTTTGTGCTGGCGCTGCTGGAGCATATGAAGCGGACCTATGCCATTGATGAAAGCCGCGTGTACATCTCCGGTTTTTCCATGGGCGGCATGATGACCAACGCTCTGGCATGTGCATATCCCGAGCTGTTTGCGGCGGCAGCCCCTTGCAACGGATTCAATTCCGGCTATCTGGTCCCGGCGTCGGAAATGTGGACGATGCTGCGGAAAATGCCCACCGGCAGCGGTTTGCCGGACGGCCCTTCCGAACCGGTCACCCGTACACGTGTACGGGCGGATGCGAAAAAGGCTGCCTTTGCCTACCGTATGCCCCTCATCCAGAATTCGGGCCTGCTGGACGGCACATGGCCCGCCGCGCAGGACGATCCCTTCAAGCGGTTGGCTTCTTTTGATTACTGGAAAACGTACAACAATATTCCCCTCACGCCTTACGAGCCTGCCGCCGCGTGTGAATCCGGCCTGACGGCCGACGAGACATTTTATGACTGTGCGGACGGGCGCTTCCTTCACCACCGTTGGTTCAGCCGCGATGAAGGAAAGCCCGCGCTGTTTGAAGTTGTGCTCGCAAAGCGTATGCCCCACGCGCTGGACCTGCGCCAGCTGGAGCTTGCCTGGCAGTTTATGAAAAGGTTCTCACGCGGGAAGGACGGTTCTCTGCACATCGACCCGTAACGCGCCCGCTGCGAAACGGCCGGACGCTTTGAGACCACAGCAGATGGGAGGAATGGAAAAGAAAAGACGGGAGTGGAAAATGGTATCTGCATATTGGAAAACACGGCAAAAGCGAATAGAATGAAGGAGTGAATCACAAATGACAATTCAAATGATCATTACATTGGCAATCGTGATCGGCATGATCGTCATGATCATGTCGGACAAATTTGCCTTCGGCGCACCGCCGCTAATCGCCTGCGTTCTTCTGGTACTGACGGGCTGCGCCACCATGTCCGAGGCCTTTGCGGGCTTTGTGGACAAAAATGTCATCATGATCGCCGGCTTTATGGTGGTCATGGCGGCGTTGGAAAAAACCAGCCTCATCGACAAGGTCAAGGCAACGATGTTCAATATGGCCAGCAAGGGCGGATATCGCAACTACATCCTGTTGCTGATCGTTGTCATGCTGGGTGCCAGCGTGATGAGCGGTACAGGCTATTATGTATTGGTGCTGAGCTTGGTATCCACTATCCCCTACAATAAAAATCTGCCTATTTCAAAAATCTTTATGCCCTTGGGCTATGCCACTTACAACCCCATCGTACCTGTGAATATGGCGTTTTACGTGGGCTTGGTGGCCTCTCTGCTGGAGAGTTCCGGCGTCACAGGCACCGCAGTGCCGCTGCTGGTATATTCCGGCATCAAGCTTGTCAGTTCTATCGCGTTTTTGGTGTGGGCGGTTATCGGTTACCGCTTCCTGCCGGACCACCCCATTGCCGAAGCGGGCGCGCAGGCTTCCGAACAAAAGTCAGAGGGCGAAAAGCTGTCCAGGTGGAAAGAAATCGTTGTGTATATTGCTTTCGTGGTCAACTTCGTAGCTATGATCTTCCTGGATAAGCTGGGGGAGCCGGGCTATGCCATCCCCGGCGTCATTGCCGCCGTACTGTTCGTTTTGGGCATCCTCAATTTCAAGGAAGTGCGCAACAATATTGCCTCTCCGCTGATTCTTATGATGGCCGGCGTCATCGGCGTGGCCGGCGCCCTGGCGAACTCCGGCTTCACCGCCATGGTGGGTGACGCGGTGGCCGGCGCTTTGGGTACCAGTGTCAGCCCATTTGTCATCGTATTGGTGTTCACACTGCTCACCAGCCTGAGCGCTACGTTCACGGGCGCCAGCTTCGGTTCCCTGTTCGTATTTGCGCCCATCGCCATCTCCGCTTGCGTCAGCATGGGGTTGGATCCTACGGCTGTGGCTGTGGCTTGTGTCACCGCCGCTTGGATCAACTGGATCATGCCCATCGACGGTATGCCTGCTATGATTCTTGGCATGGGCAAATACAAGCTGGTTGATTTCTGGAAGTTCACTCTGCCGTTGTACGTCATCCAGATTCTGGTGCTGTGCGGGGCCTGCGTGATTGTATTCCCCATGTAGTAATAACCTGCGGTCGGCGGCGGAACATGCCGCCGGCCCTTTTCGGAGAGAGATGATACGCCATGAATACACTGAGTAATTTGAAGATGCCGCGCGCCGTCTGCTGCGGCGAGGGCGCGCTGAAAAAGATGCCGGAGATCCTTCAGGCGGCGTCTGTGAAAAAAGCGGCTGTCTTTACAGACAAGGGGATCCGCAGCGCCGGCCTGCTGGACCCCGTGCTGGAGCAGCTTCAAAAGTCGCAGGCGGCATTCTGTGTGCTGGATGACCTGCCGCCGGAGCCGAGCTACGGCCAGGTCCAGAAGCTGGTGGATGCCTGCCGGGCCGAGGGCGCGGATATGATTCTGGCCGTGGGCGGCGGCAGCGTGATGGATACCGCCAAGCTGGCCGGTGTGCTTTTGGACGGCAGCTCGACCGTGCACGACCTGCTGGAAGCGCCCGGCCGCGCAAAAAAATGCTGTCCCACGCTGATGATCCCCACAACGGCGGGCACGGGCAGCGAAGCCACGCCCAACGCTATCGTAGCCGTGCCGGAGCAGGAACTGAAGGTGGGCATCGTCAGCGACGCGATGATCGCAGACAATGTTCTGCTGGACCCGCTGATGATCAAAAATCTGCCCCGGAAAATTGCGGCGGCCACAGGTGTGGACGCTTTGGCGCACGCCATCGAATGTTACACAAGCAATAAGGCAAATCCCATCAGCGATACTTTTGCGCTGGAAGCGCTGGATATGATTTTGAACAACATCCTGCCTGCGTGCGACAGTGCGGACGCGGTATCGCAAAAATCAGCCATGCAGCTCGCAAGCTTTTACGCGGGCGTGGCTATCACTGCCAGCGGCACAACGGCCGTCCATGCGCTCAGCTACCCTCTGGGCGGAAAATATCATATCGCCCACGGCGTATCCAACGCCATTCTGCTTGCGCCTGTGATGCGCTTCAACGCGCCTGCCTGTCCGGAACGCTTCGCCGCCGCGTATGACCGTTGCGTACATGGAGAAAAAACCTGCGTGACGCAGGAGGAAAAAACGGAGTTTATGCTGCGTTGGCTGGAGAAGATCGTCCGGCATCTGGAGATACCCACAAGCCTTTCGGCATTCGGTGTGCCTGCGTCGGATCTGGAGACACTGGTGGCGGCCGGCATGCAGGTGACACGGCTTCTGAACAACAATCTGCGCCCGGTGACGGCGGACGACGCCCGCGCGCTGTACCGCCGGATCCTCTGACATCGGAAAGGACGGAAAAACATGAATAGAATCGAGATCAAGGGCATCATCCCGCCCATCATTACGCCGATGCACGCGGATGAAAGTATCAATACCGCCGAGCTGCGCCGCCAGGTGGACCGCCAGATCGAAAACGGCGTGCATGCGCTGTTCTGCTTTGGCACCAACGGCGAGGGATATATTCTGGACGGCAGGGAAAAACAGCTCGTGCTGGAGACGGTCATTGAGCAGGCGAACGGCCGCGTGCCGGTGTACGCGGGCACAGGCTGCGTTTCCACACGGGAGACCATTGCACAGTCCCGCATGGCCAGAGACGCGGGAGCGGATGTGCTGAGTATTATTACGCCCAGCTTTGCGGCGGCCAGCCAACAGGAGCTGTACGACCACTACCGTGCCGTGGCTGAAGCCGTGGATATTCCTATCGTGCTGTACAATATCCCGGCACGTACAGGAAATGCTCTTGCGCCCGAGACGGTGGCACGCCTTTCCCGGATCGAAAACATCGTCGGTGCAAAGGATTCCTCGGGAAACTGGGATAATATGAAAGCTTATCTGGATGGCACCCGGGGCAGCGGCTTTGCAGTGCTTTCCGGCAACGACGGCCTGATCTTGGACTGCCTGAAGAACGGTGGCCGGGGCGGCGTGGCGGGCTGTGCCAATGTTTACCCCCGCACCATGGCGTCTATTTATGATTGTTTTGCCGCGGGCGATTTGGAAAAAGCGCAGGAATATCAGGCGAGCATCGCGTCCTTCCGCGCATGCTTCAAATACGGCAACCCGAATACGGTCGTCAAAACAGCCGTGGCGCTGCTGGGCTACGACGTGGGAAAATGCCGCGCACCGTTCAACCAGCTCCCGGAAGAAGGCGTTGCCGCGCTGCGGCAGGTGCTTCGTGAGAATGCGGAAAAGGGGATGCACTGACCCATGAACAACACGGAAATAAGGCGGCCGGTCATCGGCATCACGATGGGCGACCCCGCGGGCAACGGGCCGGAGCTGTGTGTGCAGGCCCTGCTCCACAAAGCGATCTATGAGGAATGCCGGCCGCTTATCGTGGGGGATGCAAACGTTATTGAAAAAGCGGCTGTGCTGCTGGGCCATCCGGAGCTGACCGTGCACCGCGTGGACAGCGTGGAGCAGGCGGCTTTCACCTGGGGGATCATCGACGTTTACCATCTGGACCTTGTGGACCTGGCGCGGTTTGAATACGGAAAAGTGTCCGCGATGTGCGGGCGCGCGGCGTTTGAGTGCGTGCGGAAAGTCATTGAACTGGCACTGGACGACGAGGTGGATGCCACCTGCACCAACGCTCTGAACAAAGAGGCCATGAACTTGGCTCTCGCGCCCGAGGGCATGCACTTTGACGGCCATACGGAAATCTATGCTCACTATACTCACACCGAGAAATATACGATGCTACTGGCGCACCACGATCTGCGTGTGGTACATGTTTCCACGCATTGCTCGCTGCGGGAAGCGTGCGACCGTGTGAAAAAGCAGCGTGTACTGGATGTCATTCATATCGCGGACAGCGCATGCAGAAGCTTCGGAATCCCGCGCCCGCGAATCGCCGTGGCAGGGCTCAACCCTCATGCGGGAGAAAACGGCCTGTTCGGCAGGGAGGAGCTGGACGAGATTATCCCGGCGATCCGTGCCGCGCAGGACGAGGGACTGTGTGTGGACGGCCCTGTGCCGCCGGACAGTTTGTTCCCCAAGGCGCTGGGGGCGGCTGGTATGACATCGTTGTGGCCATGTACCACGACCAGGGGCACATTCCGCTCAAAACCGTCGGCTTTGTATATGACAGGGAAAAACAGGCGTGGAAGGCTGTCGAAGGAGTAAACATTACACTGGGGCTGCCCATCATACGTACCTCGGTGGACCACGGAACGGGTTTCGACCAGGCAGGCAAAGGCACTTCGAATGAATTGAGCCTGCTCAACGCCATTCAATATGCCGTCACGATGGCCCGCAACCGCAACATCAAAGAGTGAGGGGAAGAAAACCATGAAATATCCATGTTTGCCCGGCCTGACACCGGACGGCACCGTTTATCAGAATTCTGCAATGGGGACGGTGGAGGCCATGCTGCCCCCCGGGCCCTGGGCTACGGCGCATGCGCCCGCCTTGCTGGAAACTCCGGACGGCAGTTTGCTGTGCGCCTGGTTTGCCGGCAGCTTTGAAGGCAGCGGCGATGTGAGCATCGTTTGCGCCCGCCTGTCCAAAGGAGCCGCACGATGGGAAGCTCCAGTACAGGTGTCCCATGATGAAAAACGCAGTGAGCAGAATCCCTCGCTGTTTCTCGCGCCGGACAGCGCTGTATGGGCGGTTTATACCGCCCAGCTGGACCGTGTGCCCGGCAAGGATAATATGCAGTTCACGTCTGTCATCCGCCGGCAGAAAAGTACGGACGGCGGCCGTACCTGGGGCGAACCGGATGTGCTGTTTGCCCGGGAGGGAAGCTTCTGCCGCCAGCCCATCCAGGTGCTTGCAAGTGGACGCTGGATATTCGCAAACTGGCTGTGCAGCGACAGCGCATCCGGTCTGGCCGGAGACCCGACGGCGTTTCAGATCTCCGACGATCAGGGCTGTACCTGGCGCACTGTAGAGATGCCGGGCAGCAACGGCCGTGTACATGCCAATGTGGTGGAGCTTGCGCCGGGACGTCTCGCGGCGTTCATGCGGAGCCGTGCGGCAGATTTCATTTATCGCAGTGAATCGCTGGACGACGGCAATACGTGGAGCGAACCGGTGCCCACGGTCCTGCCCAATAACAACTCCAGCATCAGCGCCGTCAAGCTGCAAAGTGGACGCATTGCCGTTGCCTATAACCCCACCCATACGCCTACGCCGCAGCCAGGTGTGGCAGCCTGGCCCGGCCTTCGCTGCCCGGTTGCGGTGGCCCTCAGCGAGGACGGCGGCCTTACATGGCCGATGATTCGCCATATGGAGCTGGGAGAGGGTTTTGTAGGGTCAGAAAACAGTACCAACAACCGCCAGTATGAGTACCCGTATCTGATGCAGGCTTCGGACGGCAGGCTGCATCTGGCGTTCGCGTATCAGAATCGCCGCGGTGTAAAATGGATGACGTTTTCGGAGCAGGATGTTATGGGTGAAAAGCGTGAAACTGTAGGCGTGTACAACCCGACAGCCGCCAGGGTATAGTGCGTTTTACAGGCGGAAAGCCCGAAAGCGCGCTGCCGCGGAGCGAAGCGGTTTCACGGCAGTGCGTGCCATTTCAGCAACACGCAAAAATACGGTAAATTTTTTTCAAAAGCATGTTGACAAGAAGAATGTTTCATGATAAAATTTAACATGCTGATTCGGAAACGAACAGCAGAAAAAGCGTGATCACGGGGTGACTCGTGTTCACATATATGCGGATGTGGCGGAACTGGCAGACGCGCTAGATTCAGGTTCTAGTGAAGGCAACTTCATGTGGGTTCAAGTCCCTTCATCCGCACCAAAGGAAAACGGGCTTTTAGGAATAATTCCTAAAAGCCCGTTTTCCTTTGATTTTATGCGACAAAACCGACTGATATCTTTTTTGTCACATGAACTTGATGTCAAAAAACATTTTGGTTTTCGACGCAAATTCGTCACACTGTGTGTAATAAATTCGCAAAAGCAAATGCGCTTTTTACATAGCTGTAAGGATGAATTCTGCTGATTGTTTTATTTCGGTCTAACATATATGCTGAATATAGCAAGCGTAGATGCTTGTATATTAAAAACAATATGAGGAGAAGTTCCGGATAATGCAATACTCAGGCAAGCATTGAAGCGAAAAAAGAATCGATGCGGCCCAGCATCGATTTACTGGACGCCATCCCTTCGGAAAGCCGCGTCAACGATGTCTTGTAGTATTAAGCAATAAGTGGACGCCCATTGACCATGACGAACGAGACACTAATGTGTTCATCAAATATGATTAAATCGGCCTTTTTTCCATTGGCGATAGAGCCGGTTTGGTGGCTGATGCCTAGAAGTTTGGCCGGCGTCAAGCTTGCCATTCTTACTACTTCGTACAAAGGTGCCGAAGTCAAATTACGGAATGTACGCACCAGTCGGTCACTGGTCGCCACACTGCCGGCGAAGGAGCAGCGGTCCGGCAATTTAGCCACACCGTCTTCCACAATGGTATCGAGGCCGGTGTTTTTATTGCCCAAGACATAGTGGCCGTCAGGCATGCCGGCACCGCGCATGGAGTCAGTCACCAGACAAATCCGATCTGCGCCTTTCACTTTGTAAATCAGCTGCAAAAGCTCTTTGGGCAGATGGCAGCCGTCAGCGATCACTTCAACAAACAGATCATCCAGCAGATATCCTGCCTCTATGGCGCCGCCGACCCGAAACGCATCAATGCGCCGGACACCGGACATGCCCGAGTAGAAATGAGTGAGTGCACGCATCCCGTTTTCATAAGCACGGAATACCTGTTCGGTGGTGGCATTGGAATGCGCGAGGGAGCTGACAATTCCGTGGTCTTGCAGTGTGCGTAAAAAACGTTCGGCTCCATCCAGTTCTACAGCAAAAGACCAGCGCCGAATGCGATTGGTTTTGGAGAGGACCTCTTTGTACTCTCGTTCATCGGGAGCTCGCAGGTATTTTGGGTCCTGCGCGCCGCGCTGTTCGTATGCGAAATAAGGGCCTTCCAGATGCAGTCCCAGAATATTGGGCATGTCAGGACGGGTAAGTTCTACCTGATTGAACAGTTGGATAAACTCCAGCAGGGAAGCTTTGGTGCTGGTGATGGTGGTTGGAACGATGCTTGTGGTTCCGTGACAAAGATGAGACCGGCATGCGCCATAGATAGAGTCGAGGTCACCGTCCATAAAGTCAAACCCGCCCGCGCCGTGCGTGTGCGTTTCGATGAAGCCGGGAGAAAGGTATTTGCCGTTGACATCAACAGTATGCTGTGCTTCAAAATGAGGCAGAGCATGGTTGATGGAAACGGCTTCTATTTTGTCATCCCGTACAAGCAGTTCACCGAGGAAAATGCCGGTTGGGAGAATAAGCCGCGCGTTTTTAAACAATGTGGTACACATAGAGAAGCTCCTTTGTGCTGAATGAAAAATCGGATTTACCGAATCAATTTTCGGATAGGGAAGTATTCTGCCGCAGATAAATGAAAAAGCTGGAAACAGAAAAAACGAGCAGCCCCAGCGGCACCAGATAAAAGCTGGCGTGGGCGCCGAAAACATCGTTGGCGATGCCCAGAACAAATGTAAAAATGAGGTTGATTGCGCTGCCAGCGGTTACGATCAATCCCAGCATAAAACAGGGCCTGAGATGAAAAGAAGTATGAATATTAACAAGTGTGGTAGGGTATGTTACAGAAAGAAAGAAACCGCAAAGAGCAATGAGGTATAGGCCGGTTTGCCGCCAGAGAAGGCCAAGCAAAAACAAGAAAAAGGCTGCGAACGACAGAAGAAAAACAATCTTGAATTCTCCAACTCGTTTGATGAACCGGGCGAGGAACACGCTTCCCAGTGCAGAAAAAATAAAAAACAGAGAAAAGACAGAGGAGGCCTTGGCAATATTCATATGAAATGAGATGACCGCGTAATTGACAAACCAATTGTGCATGGCGGTAACGCTGGAAAGGTATCCGCCGACAGCCGCTACATAAAGGAAAAAAGCAGTGCTGAAGATGTGCTTCAGCGGAAGTGTCCTCTCCGGCTTTTTCTCCGTGTCTGGAACGACTGGCGCTGGGAAAAAGCTGAAATGCCAGAGTCCCAGACAGATAATGAGAATAGCGGCGATGATGAGATAAATAAAGCGCCAATTGACGTTGTGCCGGATCAGCAAGCCTGCTGTGGTTTTGCTCAATGCAATACCGCCATAGTTGACCAAATGAAAAAAGCTCATGAAAAAAGCCTGGGAAGTGGTGAACAGGGAAGGGATAAACGAATTCACAGTTACAGTAAGGGCGGCAAGTGCGCAATATAGAATAAAACTCAATAGAATCAGCCGGGCATAGGTATGGGCGCAGAGCATGGCAAGACAAAAAAGCAGAAGAGTGCCAAGCAGGAGAAAGAAGCTCTTACGGCTGCCGATTTTATCACAAAGGTGCCCGCCGATTGAAGTGAAAACGCAAAACCCAAGCAAATTGACCACAAAAATGGCAGAGGCCTGCGTGTCGTTGATACCGAGCTCCGGCTTGATCTGAGGAAGGAAAACACCTAAAATGCCGTCGATAAAAGCCAATGCCACCATGACAAAACAAATCATAAAAAATGTAGCTTTTTTGCTTTTTTTCATTACAATTGCTTCTCTCCTGTCCGCTGTTAATAAAACCGCACACATCTTTAAAACAGGCACAGGCATCCGCCGCTTGAGCGAATAGGCGTTCAAGTGGTTGTGACACGATCAAGAACCTGCTGTACGGGCAAAGTAATCATTTAGGGGTTGACGAACATTTTCGGGAATGGCGCGGGAAACTGGGAAAACCATGCTGTCGCCAAGATATCGGGTCAGTTCCAAAGCCAGGTCGTACGTTTTTTGCAAAGCCAGAGGATGGAGCAGGCAGGCAGTATCTTTGCGGGAGTGGCCGCCCGCTCCGGTGCGGTACAGGGTTACAGCGGGAATCCCAACATCAGCAAAGCTGCTGGCATCGCTGGGGAAAATTCCCTGTCTGACCGTAAGCCCGATTCCGGAATGTGCCGCGAGAAACTGCAGAATATGGCAAAGCGATTCCTCGGCGGAAACGACGGCGTGATTCACACCAATCAGTTGGCCCGCCAAATCAATGTTGATATTCAGCACAATTTGACGGAGTGAATCAGGACTGAGGGAACGCGCATAATGCCGACTGCCCTCGAGTCCGATTTCTTCTGCTCCGCACCATACAAAGCGGCAAGGACGGCGCAGGGGGTTATCCTTAAAAAAGCGGCAAAGCTCCAGGAGGATTGCACTGCCGGAAGCGTTGTCGTAGGAACCGTGGCTGAAAGGAACAGAATCGTAATGCGCGCTGAAAAGAATGGTTTCTTCGGAATGTCCTGTGCCGGGAATGTCCGCGATGATATTGGCGGACTGCCCGAAAAAAGTTTGCTGCTGTAATATGATTTTACAGCGCTTGGGCTTGGCTGCTAATAAGCGCGCGGCATCTTCGGCCCGGATACAAAGCCCGGGAATTCCTCCTTCGGCGGAAGTGACGTGACGACCGATTCGTAGACTGCGCCTTTCCAAATCTGTGCTTCTGCGGTCATCGTCTATGGCACCGGAAATACTGACAAATCCGGCAACATTTGCTGCTTCCATTTTATGATACAGCGTCGGAGTGGGGTGTATATTCAGCAGAGCAATGCAGCCGGAGGCTTGTGCAAGAAGGGAATCTTCGCCGTTTTCGATGTATATGAATGGAGCTTCCAGGCCCTCCGGCGGTGTATTGCCGGAGTGACCGTATCCAGTCACGCCAAAGAAAAGGGCGTTTGAAGCGGGTGAAGTTACAGAAAAAGAGGCCCGGGTAATTTGGTAAAGGGGAATTTCGAACGTCTGCGTATGAGGAGAAAGGCCGATGGAATGAAGTGCCGACACAATGGAACGAGCCGCCTGGGCCTCTTGTGGGCTGCCGGCAGTGCGTTCGTAATCCAATGCGGCGACCATCTCAAAAGCACGGACTCCTGCGTCTGTCATGACGGTTGCCTCCTTTTAAATAGTTGGGAACTGGTTGTGTGCAGCCCCCACATCGGATAATTCTTGAAAAAGCGATTCGTGCTGTTCACAACTGAGTCTGCGGATTTTTAAGGAGACACAAACGCCGCGCTCCTGATTATTGCCGATGGAAAGCCCGCATTCTGGTCCGTAAAAAAGTTGAATGCGCCTTGCCAGGTTTTTCAATCCGTAGCTTTGCTTTCCGGAGTCGTCCGAAGCGTTCATCGCGGCGCGGATTTCCTCAAGGCGGTTCGCGTTGATGCCAAAACCATCGTCAATGATTGTAATTTTTATGTATTCTGGGCCGTTTTCCGCACAGCGGATGATAATGTGGTTTTGCGAACTGCTGGGGTCAAAGCCGTGGACAAAATAATTTTCAATCACCGGCTGCAGCAGATTACGGATGATGCCGCAGAAAAGAAGACTGGAATCCACATCGTAAACCACTTGAAGATTATCGCTGCTGGGAGAATGAAACAAAGAGAAATAAGAACTGCAAAAAGCCAGTTCATCCTGTATGGTGACAAATCGTTTTTTATTGATAAAGCTACGAAACAACTGCGAAAGCTTTTTGATGACGTCTGCAGTTTCAGTGTCGCCGGAATCGTATACACGTCCGCGGATGATTTCCAGGGAGTTGTACAAAAAGTGAGGGTCAAATTTCGCTTGGAGCTCTGCCAATTCCGCTTCTTTTTGCCGAAGCTGATACAGATATTCGTTTTCAATCAGGGTCTCCAGTTTGGAGGACATTTTGTTGATGGAACGGGAAATGCTTCCAAGTTCTCCAGAGTATGCTGCTTCCGGCAGGCGGTAATGTAAATTGTTGTCGCCAATTTTCTCCAGTCCGCTTTTGATGCTTTGTACCTGCTTAAAAATACGGCTGGAAAACAGCGAATAAAAAAACACGGCGCAGAGAGAGAGGATTAGGCCGCCTGTGACGATAAAAGGCGTGTATTGATTGGATTTTAAATAAAGGCTGACCTTGTCGACGTGAAAGGAAATGACGTAATGCTTCCCAGATGGAGGCAACGCATAGTCGAGGGTACCGAGTATGGAACGAAGTCCGCGGTTTTGGACATTTGATGGGGAGTCGGAATAAAAGCCCAGTGAATCATAAATATAGCGGCTCTTGTTTGTGATGACGTACCGCGTTTGACTTTTTACAAGAGAGGCTTGCGCGTACTGGTCGAAAATAGAACAGGGATAACCCACCAGAATGGCACCGCTGCCCATTTCACTAGGAAGGCCGCCTCCAACGGAAAAGGTAGGGAACGTAAGACCGATATCAGAGGCAATTTTGGCGCCGTAAAGCTCTATGGGCCGATTCTTGCTTTTTAGGTCATTCCAAATAGGGGATTCTCCGTCAAGCTTTAATAGGCTATCTTCAGAGGTAACGTAAACATAATTTTCTTCTCGGAGCGGAGAGTAAAAAGCAATCCAGGCAATACGGTAATCCCGATTAGTCATTAGATGTAGTACACCGTGCAGTTCTTTTCTGTTGATAGGAGAATGCTCGAAATCGGTTTGGTTGCTGAAATAGTCGTATACTTTCTGATAAGTGTCACGATTTTCAAATATCGGCATATAAAGCGTCCAGAAGTTTTTTTCGATACCCTGATATTCTTCGGCGATGTTGGCCAGTACAGAATGCGTATGCGTCAGAATTTTGTTTTTTTGAGAGATAAAGGTGAGGCAGACGGCTGTCAAAACAAAGCACAGAATGACTAAGGCAATACCGCACAGAAAAGTAGGCGCGATACTGCCAGAAGTGATATAATAAGGCCATGGATAAACAGATGACA
>PPYE01047947.1_pt1 | contig 14619 bp, 15 predicted proteins | sample 1559881 | NCBI WGS metagenome assembly PPYE01 (sample SAMN08240022, study PRJNA423297) | Human gut metagenome, whole genome shotgun sequencing project.
TCTTTAATGTTTGCTCCATTCTTTTTGATCTCCCATATACGCGATTACTTAAATTAGTTTATCTTAAGATTTTAACAAATAATTTATATCTTAATTTACTGGGAATCATACATACTATTAGCTGCATCAAAATTGTACTCAAATAATCAAAATAAGTGATATAACCGGTATTTAAAATTTTTCTTCTTCCATTTCTATAGTTACAAAAATACCTCCATCCACCACGCCGCATTATCATAGACATCCCTGTTCTAACATAAACAAGGTAATCATCTATATTCGCGCAGACTGCATCATTTTTCATCATATTTACCCACAGCAGGCTGTCCTCCATGAGTAATGCATGCCGATAGTTTCCAGCTCTTAATACCGCTTCTTTCTTAAACATAACTGTCATATGGTTAAAACTATCTCGACGCTTCTGGTATCTTTTAATAGACTTATCATCAAGAGGAACTCGCCTTATTGACAAGACATGCTCTGGTGTTGAATCAAATTCTTTTATATGGCTTCCACAAATATCTAACTTGGGATTATTTCTAAACATATTTATTTGTGTTTCAAATCGTTCAGGCACACAGATATCATCCGTGTCCATTCTGGCAATCAACTCATTCTGGCATGCGATTACTCCATGTGATAATGCTAATCCCAATCCCAGATTTTTTTTCAAAAGAACTATTTTTATCAATGTAGGATGTTTTTCTCGATAATCATTAATTACTTTTTGCAAGTTATCTGTAACAGGGCCATCCTCAACAATTACAATTTCATCGGGCATCAATGTTTGGTTTAAGACACTATCCATACATTGTTTAAAATACTCTTCCTTTTCTTTTATGTAAACGGACATCAAAACACTAAAATTGTAGTTCATATTTCCCCCATATTACTCCGTAACCTCTTTTACTGTCTTTACTAAAGTTTCCATTTCTTTACACAAAGATAAGTTTTTTATCATATTCAGGTTCCACCGCATCTTCCCCGGCAACACCCGCTCCACATAAACCTCATCTGCACTCAATCCCTCTTCCATTCCCTCCGCGATGAGCTTATCTTCATCCTTAAACTCAATACTGGCCTCCGAGGTCACCCCCGCCGGCAGCAGCAGCGTCGCATACATCTCTTTTGTATACTGTTTCACATACTTAGGAACCTCCGGCCGGGTTCCGACAAATGTCATCTCACCCTTCCAGATATTGATAAGCTGAGGCAGTTCGTCCAGGCGGCAGCCTCTGAGTTTTTTTCCGGCATTGGTAATTCTGGCATCGCCGCCTACAGTCACCAGGCTTCCGATTTGGTCTGCATTCTGAACCATAGTGCGAAACTTGTAAATCCGAAATCTTCGTCCATACTGTGTCACCCGTTCCTGGCGGTAGAATACCGGCCCTACTGAGTCCCGCTTGATCCAGATGGCCAGCGTCAAGAATACCGGCGATAAAATAATCAGCATGACGGACGACATCACAAAATCAAAAGTTCGCTTTACCAGCAGGCCGAACCAATGTTTTTTTAATACCTCATAATAAGGCCTGACTTCTTCCGTACGCATAAATCCAGGCAGTTGTTCCCATCTGCAAAGCATGTTTTTCTCCTCAACCTTTTTCACAACCTTTTCATTTTCACCGTCTTGATTTAGCTGTTTTATATCCCCCTCTGCTATTTCAATCCGCCTATTTCTCTATCCATATCCATTTTTACCAATTTCCGATAACATCCCTTAAACGTATCTATCACAGCCTCCGCCTGCTCATCCGTCAGGCAGGTATGCAGCGGCAGCGTAATCTCATTCTCAAACTGCCGATATGCATTTGGATAATCCTTAATGTCAAACCCCAGCTTTTTATAGGCCGTGTGCATTGGCAGCGGCTTATAGTGGACATTGGCAGCCACTCCGGCCTCGGCTATATCTATAATCAGCTGATTACGGAACTCGAGTCCTTTTCCGTTCAGACGGACCAGGCAAAGATGATAACTGGAATGAACCTCTTCGCCGTTCTCTGCCTTGTCATGCATAAGCATATCAACCGGCAGCTCGCTCAGTCCTTCTCTGTATTTCTCAAGTATCTCTTTCCTGCGCGCAAGTATCCCCGGATATCTCCGCATCTGAGCCAATCCAATCCCTGCCATAATGTCAGTCATGTTGCATTTATAGGCAGGCATTACAATGTCGTATTCCCAGGCCCCCAGCTTTGTCTTGGCCAGGGCATCTTTGTTTTGTCCGTGAAGAGACAGAAGCATAAACTGGTTATAAATCCAATCGTTATCGATGCCCAGAATCTCCCGCCAGACAAGCGCGCCGCCCTCCGCTGTGGTCAGGTTTTTCACGGCGTGGAAGGAAAAGCTGGTGAAATCGGCCACTTCGCCGCACATTTTTCCATCTCTGGAAGCTCCGAATGCATGGGCGGCGTCATCCAGGACAATCACGCGGCCGAATTTTTCCTGTACTTCATTGGACGGATGAAACAGACCTTTCTTCCTCTCCACAATCTCAAATATCCGCCGGTAGTCGCACATGACTCCTGCAATATCCACCGGAATGATCGCCTTTGTCTTATCCGTGATAGCCTTTTCCAATTTCTCATAATCCATCTCATAAGAATCGGGAGCCGTATCTACCAGAACAAGCTTCGCCCCGACGTGGCAGACCACACTGGCGCTTGCCGAATATGTATAGGCGCTTGTTATCACCTCATCCCCGGGCCCGATACCCAGAAAATGAAGCGCCAGTTCGGCACAGGCTGTAGCTGAATTTAAACACACAGCTCTCGGCGCATGGACAAATGCTGCAATCTGCTTCTCAAATTCTTTTGTCTTTGGTCCTGTAGTGATCCACCCCGATTTCAGAGCCTCCACAACTTCATAGATTTCTTCCTCCGTGATATCCGGCGGTGAAAATGGAACTTTCAGCATACGCAGCTTCCTCCTTTTTTTCAGCTTCAATTCAGCTGAGCCTTTTCTTTTATGTTTTTCCAAAAACGATAGCCTGCACGCTCCGCGCAAAGGTCACCGTAATCAATAAACGAGTCTGCCGAGACTGACTCTTACGCCAGATCCGGCCTTTTAGCGGCCATACTTTGGCGCACAGGCATTGGCTCATTTACAGGACGCACTTTCCAGCCAAACAAGAATCCCGTTCGCAGGATTCTCCGCCTGCGGCGGGCCGCTGTAGCGACATAATTCCCTACCGCCGCAGTGCGATCCTTCCGCAGGGCGGTTTTTACTTAACAGGAAGACTTTCCTGTCAAATAAAAAAGGACCTCCTCAGTCCTTCTCCAACTTAATTCCCAGCATTGCGGTTTGCTGCTCTCCGCGAATCGCTGTTTCTATGAGTGCATACCGCTTTCTCAAATTCAGCCGTATGATTTTTTCCTGAAAATATTCCAGCGGCCCGTCCAGCCGCTCGATTTCTCCCTGAGCATCCAGATACACTTTCGTATTCCTAACCAGATAATAACCTGCGCCTTTGTCAGCATTATTGACGGGCGATTCATTTGCGCAGAGCAGCTCGAAAAATTTCCGTTCTTCCTCTTCCAGAGGAATAAATTCTCCCAGATTATCTCCCAGAAGCTTTGAAAATTCCGGTATTCGTTTTAATTCATAGAATACCTCATCGGCATTCGTTAAATCTAAAAATACATAAGCTGGAAACAACGTCTCCGTCACTTCCAGCCATTCTCCCCCCAGCCTCTTAAGAAGCTGGCGCTTTAGAAAAAAGCATTCTTTATAAACAGTTTTCGGCAGCATCTTGTACACCAAGTCCACCAGTTCCTGTTCTTTTCCTGTTATAGTTTGAATTACATACCACATTTCCAGTATCTCCTGACCCGCCTTCGCTGGGCTAGAGCGTGTTTGGAACATAAAGAAGCCAGTACCGGCCTTCCAAACTGCCGATGTTGAGTTCAAAGCCTATTTTTACGTATGCTTCGCCATTTCCACAGCAAAAAGCGCTCTGAACCCACTGTTCCTTATGTCCTTACCTCGTCTTCATATGCCCCACTAGCTTTATGAACACTGCGTAATTTTGTCTTATCCTATTCTCCGGGCAGAATCTCAATTCCCGCCCAGATATCCTTATTCTCTTTTACCGGTTTCAGGTTTAAAACGGCAATTCGTTTATGAAGATCTAATTTCCGTATTAAAGCTTCCTTCCCTGCAAGCGGGCCATTTACCGCCCTGAATGATCCGTTCCGGACCAATCCCCTTGACAGGCCCATATGATGGCATTCTCCGCAAAGTGTCCGGATCATCGCCTCTTCTTCAGGCTGCACAGGGAGCAGCATATCTTCCTGAGCAAGGACATCGGTGATATCCCGATACTGTTTCAGCTCTTTCAACAGTAATTCCGGTCGGCTGCTCTGCAGAAATACGTAATCAGGAAACATCCTATAGGTATCTACATGCCACTCTCCCAGATATTTCTTCATTCTTTCGTAAGAGAATTGAAACGCATCATCAAGCGCCGGCTCTGATAAGTGATGTTTACAGGACCTGATAATAGCTTCTTCCTGACCAGACTTGCAGTGTAGTACATACCAGCCCACTGAATACACCCCTTTCTGCCTACAACATAATAGGTATTATGTTGTCAAATGATACACTATCCTGACGGCTGTAACAATCTTACCACATGTTTTATGGGCTTTCAACCGGAAATCTTTACAAATATCTTAATTAAAAAATATGAAAGCCAAAATTGTGTCCATAACAAAATCTATAGATTTCCTTATTTTTTTATATTACACCTTTCAGCAGCATTTGTACAAGCCATATTCTGCCATGTCCACTTTGATTCCCGGCTTTGACAACATAATACCTATTATGTTGTATCTCCCATTCCAATCCCAAACCATTATCCACAAACACAGTTTCGGACCGCATCCCCCCTTTCCCTTCAAATCACCAGACCGAGCAGTTCCATCTGTCTTCTGTATTCTTTCCCTGAAGTAGCCGTATAAATTCTCGTAGTTTCAATACTGCTGTGACCCATGATATCGGCCAGTTTTACCACGTCCTTTTTCAACTCATAAAAGGTTCTGGCAAAAAGGTGGCGCAGATTGTGGGGAAATATCTTCTGCCATTCTACATCTGCCTCCCCGCATAGTTTTTTCATCTCACGCCAGACATTACTCCGATCCACTCCTTTTCCTGTTTTGGTAATAAACACTTCTCCTGTTTTCAGTTTCCGTTCTCTTATATATAGAAGAAGCTGCTTTTGCAGTTTGCTGCCGATGAAAACGATCCTGTTCTTTCCTTTATTATAGATACAGAGTTTCCCCTTCCGAACCGACTCCACCGTGACCGATTTCAGCTCGCTGATGCGAAGCCCCAGACCGCAAAGAGTCTGAAGAATCAGCGAAAGCTGCCTCTTCCCCATGTTCTGTGCAGCCCGCACCAGGCGGTAATATTCCTTTTTATTAAGCTCCCGCTGTTCCTCGCAGAACATCTGCCTTTGAATCTTGACCGGCTTTACACGAAAATCCGCCCAGTCCATAAAGCTGAAAAAGCTGTTGAGAGCCGCCAGCATCGAATTGACGCTCCTGACATGATAAATGGTGAGGAGATTACGTTTAAACTCAATAACATTTTCTTTCGTAACCGCTTTCCGGCTTGTATCCGCTGCGCTGTTCCAATCCGCCTCACAACTCTGCTCCCTACGGACAAATGCTTCAAACACCCTGACATCATGCAGATATTTGTCTACCGTCGCCTTAGCCCGCTCTTCTTTTATCAAATATTCCTTATACCTTTGCAGCGCTTCTTTATCCAGAAACCTGCTGCCCTCTTCTGTCACAAACGACCACTCCCTTCTACATATGCCGCAAACCAATGGCCTTCACTATCAAGGACGTTTTATCATCCTGACATTTATTTTATCATAATAAAAACGGAAAGGCAGATTATAAATGGTTCCAGGACCATTGATACAAACTTAACTAATAAAATCGACGTTTATTAGACCACGCCCGGTTATAATGAGCATATAAAGTTAAAATGTGAAGGAGGATATTATCATGGAATTATATATACAGGAAGAACAAATCAGTGAGCATTTACAAAAGCGGCTCGAGCGCTTCCGGGCTGATTATCCGGTAGCGGATGAGGTGAAAAGGCGCGTCTCCAAACCGGATATGCCCTTCTTCGGAAAAGAGATTCTTGAGATGGCTGTTTCCGCCCTGCTGGAGGGTGAAAATATCCTGCTTTGCGGCGATAAGGCAACCGGCAAGAATATTTTGGCGGAAAACCTGGCATGGATGTTCGGAAGGCCCGTATACAACATGTCCTTCCATGTGAATACGGACAGCGGCAGCCTGATCGGAAGTGATACCTTCGTCGACAACGAAGTAAAGCTGCGCAAAGGCCCGGTCTATCAGTGTGCGGCCTACGGCGGATTTGGCATCCTGGATGAAATCAACATGGCAAAAAACGACGCCGTCTCTGTTCTTCACGCTACGCTGGATTACCGCCGTATCATCGATGTGCCGGGCTATGACAGGATCGAGCTTCATCCCGCCGCCCGCTTTATCGGCACAATGAATTACGGTTATGCCGGAACAAAGGAACTCAATGAGGCCCTTGTCTCACGTTTTATGGTTATCAACATGCCGACGCTTACACAGGATGATTTGATAAAAATACTGGATACCGCCGTTCCCGGCGCCACATCTGCCTCGCTGGAACAGTTTGCCGGCCTCTTTCTTGATCTCCAGACAAAAGCGAAAAATGGAGAGATTTCCACCAAACCGGTGGATTTGCGCGGCATGATTGGTTCCCTGAAGCTGATACGCGGAGGACTCACCCCCAAAGCAGCCGTTACCATGGGCATAACCAATAAATGTTTCGATGGATTTGAACAGGAGATTGTGGACGACATCGTCCTGACCCGGATTCCCGAATCCTGGAGCAGCAGGGACGTATTTTAGAAATGAGGCGAGCATGATGAACAGGAATAATGGTACAGAAAACACTGTGCCTGCTGAAGATATGTCTATAAAAGAGATGCCTGCAAACGATATATCGGAAGAGGAATTGGAGACAGCCCGCATCCAGAACCGCCTCAAAAACCTGCTGTGGACCATAAGCGGAGATTACAGCCTGGGAACTGAAGTGAATGCCGCTGTTTTCAAAAAGTCCAAGTATATCGCTCTTTATGACGCGGTCTGTAAAGGCGGCTTTGCCAGATACTTCCGGCCCCGGACCCTGGAGCAGTATTTTGAAAAGGCCTTTCTCTACGGCGCCGAGCCATCGGTGCTTTTGCCGCTGTCCCGCCTCTGTATTGAAAGTGCGGTCTGGAAAAAACTGGCGGCCGATCGCGGCGGCATAGCCGAGCTGCGGAGAATGGCATTTGAGGATACCCTGAAGAAAGAGTCCGGACGTCTGACCCACACGGACTGGGGCGCCCTGGAGGGCTGTTATCTGCGCTACTGTCTCTACAAATCCCCTGCCGGAAAATCAAAGCAGCTTTGGGTTGACAAGATCGTTTCCCTTCAGGATGCGGGTGATACCATTGATATTATCCGCTGCCTCGACGAAGTGTATAACGGAGCCTATCCCAAGGGCTTTGCCGATGAATTCAAGGGCTTTGGCCTGTTCGAGGAGAATCCGGGGCACGGCAGGCAGTCCGGTTCGGAAGAAGACGAGGAGGACAAACCGGAGAAGGAGGAGGACCGTATCGTCAACCTGCTGGATGACCATCTGCAGGAAGAGGACGACGGCAAAAACAAGGCGCAAAAGCCTAATGCCGTCGTCCTGGAAGATGAATCCATGGCGCTGGCGAAAGACTATATTGAGCTGAATTATGGAAAGAGTTATCTGACACCGAAAGAACAGCGACAGCTAAATTATCAAATCTGTACGGGCGCGCACAAAGAATGTAAGCTGCATTTTTCAGACGGGCTGCTGAGCCGCCCTGACGCTTCTGCAGAAGGGACTTCGCCGGCAGAAGAACAGCCGCCTCTCCAGGACAGCGCCGACACTTATCAGATGGAATATGCCAGAAGAGTTCTGACGGAAAATCTCGAAATTCTGAAGGCAAACCAGCTTATGACAAGGCAGAATATCCTGTCACTGGCCGATATTTTAAAACGAGCGCTTCTCACCAGGGAAGAAAAAGAAATTTTTCCCGACGAATACGGAAAAATCCGGGTTGACAGGCTCTGGAATATTGGCAGAACCGACAACCGCAAAATGTTTGACAGAGAATTTATTCAGGAATTCACTGATTTTGCAGTGGAAATCCTGATCGATTCAAGCGGCTCACAGCAGATCCGCCAGAGCCTGGTCGCTTTGCAGGGCTATATCATCAGTGAAGCCCTGAGCCTGGCGGAAATACCGCACCGTGTCATGGGATTCTGCACGTTCGGTGATTATACGGTAATGCGGCGGTACCGGGATTATGATGAACCGATTGAAGCCGATAAACGTATTCTGGAATTCTACGGTTCCGCCAATAACCGGGACGGACTTGCGATCCGCGCCGCCGCCCACAGCCTGTCGGCCCGCAGGGAAGAGAATAAAATCCTGATTGTTTTAAGTGACGGAACGCCGAACGACATCATTGTCAGCAAATCAAAGAGCCGTCTGCGCGTCCAGTATTGCAATGACTATGCGGTCAAGGACACGGCCAGGGAAGTGTACAGCCTCCGAAGCAAGGGAATTGCCGTCATGGGCATCTTTGCCGGAGAGGAAGAAGCCCTCCCTGCCGAAAAACAGATTTTTGGAAACGAGTTCGCCTATATACGCAAAATCAGTGACTTCTCAAATGTGGTGGGCAGGTATTTAAAGGAACAACTGATGGTCTGATTGATGGCGGTGACCTGTGCGTGGAGCGTGCAGGTTACCGCTTCTGCGGAGTATCTGAGCAGGTTATCCCAGCCCTTCGGCTTCAAGAATTTTCTCAAACCTCTTCTCCGACAAAATTTCATTCGTTATAAACCGACCATTATAGAACAGGCTGTATGTGGTAAACGGAGCCGGAGCATTCCTGGCCTCCCCGGATGTCTTAAATAAGACTGCCTTAAATGGGATATTCTTCTCCTCTGCCGCCGATTCGATAAGAGGAACGTATTTTGCCGTAAACGGACATTGTCTCGTATAGTAGAGGACAAACCCATTCTCTTCAGTACGTGGCTGCCTTACCTGCTCCTTAAACTGCGGTTTTGGCACATCCGCCTCAAAGGGCAGATAGAAAAGTTCAAAATACGGTTCGGCGTGTCCGCCCGGATAAAACCTTTATATCCCAGGAATTTCGGATCCGACAGGTAGGGCATCTTCTTTTTGGAGGTCAGAACCACCAGTCCCAGCCTGCCCTTTTCCCTGCTGTCCCGGATGCATTCCTCAAGCAGCAAATTCGAATATCCCTGGCCTTTAAACTGCCCGGATACCCACAGACAGTTGATATACATATATCCATCCGCCTCGACAGGCGCCCAGGCTTTCTCCGCCGGCATGTACTCGATAAAACATTTGCCGCGGACATTTCCCTTCAGAAATACGAGTCCATCCTCAAACTGTCCGTTCAGCCAGTTTTTTTTAGATAACACCTGACAATCCTTATTGTTTGAAATGGCGCAGCAGATATGCTCCTGTTTCAGGTTATCCTTTGTAACCGATATTAATTCCATTCTTTTCTCCTTTTAACCGCCCGGTCTGTGCTGCCCTGCTGCTCTTTCTGACCGGATGGCGCAGTACGGTCTTCAGCTTATCCGGAGCCGTTTTTCTCGGATCCCCGAGGTAAATTTCATGATGCCGCCTCGTTTCATTTATCTCCGTCTCATAACCATTTGCTTCAATAAAGCGCTCCAGCTTTTCTATTGTTTCCGGCTCATCGTCATAGGGGCCGATATGCATCACCTGGGCGCACATCCCCTCCTTGTACCGGAGCAGACGTACGTTGGAGGTATCTGTCTCCGGCTTTTTCGCAAGACATACCTCTTTCGCCCATTCCAGCACTTCCTCCGTGACAAAGTCAGGCTGCCTGATCAGGGAGGTCCAGCAGAATTTACTCTTATCCGTTATCATTTTCCCGTCAAAGCCTCCCTCTTCGGTGTGCCAGAGCCCTTCCAGCGGAGGCACCACATAATCAAAATATCCGGGCGGACATGAATCGCTTTTTTTGCTCATCTTTATCGTATAGGAAAGTGCATAAAGCGCTCCCACCGCATTTTTATAATCGGCGGATGTATTGGGGTCTCCTTTTCCATCTACAGCCAAAAATACCATTTCCGGTACATCTGCAAATTCAGGATTTCTGCCGGGCTGGTACAGTGCCTTATCACGTTTTTTGAAATCCACCTTTTCCATATCCGCTTTTCCCTTCTTCTCCTGTTTTTGAACTGATTGCTTTTCCTCTGCCCTTGACGCCTTATCTGCCTTTTCCCTGCTCTTTTCCCCTTTTTTCTTACCGGGCTTAGACACCGGAAGCTCTCTGAATGTCTCCGCCGTCAGCTCTGCAAGAAGTTCTCTGTCGTCGATATCCTCGACCAGCAGATATGGTTTTGAGCCTTGATAGGGAGGCACTTCCTCATAATCAGGACACAACCTTCTGCCTGCTTCCGTTATTTTAATAAAAAGCTGGTTTTCGCAGATCAGACCAACAATTTTACCATTACAGTAAATGCCGTATTCGCCAAACATCTTTTTGTAAGTAATCTCCCCGGCCGCACCCATCTGCTCCGCCGCATACCGGACAAATTCAAGACTAGAAGCCATATTTTCACCTCCCTATGTGAATCAGCTTATTCGTTACAATTCAGCTTTCGGCCAAAAAACGCCGTTAAATTTGGTAAACAGTTCACTTCTTATTCCTTCAACCCCACGTAAATATGAATCTCAGCCTCATCCATGCTGCCGTCCTGATACTCCTCAAAATCGCATTCAAAGCTTCTTACTAAATCCGTGTTCCATATTTCCTTCCAGCACTCTGCCACTGCCTCGTGCAGATCACCCTTCGCCACAAATTTTGCGTATTTCCCGGCCGGAATCGTTACAAGAACCGTACCCTCTGGAATCGTCTCCTTACCATCCGTCTCACAGGCGGTCACAATCGTATAATCCGATTTTTCATTCCCGGCATATTCGGTATAAATGCCCAATACCTTTTCATTCACTTTTCCGGATATCGCCTCATAATATCCCTGCGAGTAAAAATTCCCCCACAGTCCTCCGATTACCGCACCCATATCAGGCGACGTATTATTGGTTCTGGCCTTAATTCCCACTGCTTTCATTTCCTCTAATTGAACGATTTCGTAATTCATTTCATATTCTCCTGTTTTCAGTTGTTTTTCACGGCTAAACACCGTTTCGCGCCGTTAAACTGGGATTTTACTCAAAAGCTGAGTGAAAACACTTCGCGGAAGAGCAGCTGTGAATTGTAACTGCATCATACCACACGTAACATGACAACTATATGTCATGTTACCAGGGTCAAAAGCTGGGAAATCTGATGCAAGCTTACTTGCATGAAGATTTTTAACCTTGGGACCCGCCAAAAACATGAGTAAGAAGCCATTTTTCGCAGAAAAATGAGCGGATTGCGAATGTTTTTGAGGATTGGTTCTACCCTGTCGCCGAAGCTGAGCAGCCAGCCGAACAGGTTGTCCCGATCGGTAAAACCAAAAGAGAACTTAAGCCTTCCGTCCTCCTGTTCCGTAAAACTGCCCGGACCGTACTCTTCCACCAGCCTCCATTTCATCTCCGGTTCGAACAGAGCCTCCACCTCTATCTCCGTGGGAAAGATCCGTTCAGCAGCCAGCTGGGGAGCCGGCATCTGCCGTGGTTCATACGTTTCCTCTAGGCCGGCGGTCTCCGTCATTCTGTTCAGCTTAAACATCCGGTAATCCTGTTTCTCACAGCAATAACCCCACAAATACCAGGATGTCCATTTAAATATAAGAAGATACGGTTCGACAATTCGTCTGCTCTCACCGCCCGGAGCATAGTAGGTGAACGCCACCTTCCGCCGGTTCTCAATCGCCGTTTGAAACAGACTGATTTTGGGCGCCAGGGAAGATTTATACCATGAAGCCAGATCAATCATAATGTGGTTATTAGACGCCAGCACGGAATTATTGCCAGAAGCCAGCTTCTCCATGAGCTGCTGGTACCGTTTTGTCCCCGAAACACTGTCCAGACTTTTAAGGCCGGCCAGAATTGCCTGCATGTCGGAAGAGGTGAGCAGGGTTTTATCCATCCTATAGCCGTCCATGATGGATATCCCTCCATTCTGTCCCTGCGAAGTTACGACAGGGATTCCGGCTTTGCAGATATCCTCGATATCCCGGTTAATCGTCCTGCGGGATACTTCGAATTTTTCTGCCAGATACGGCGCCGTCACCTTTTCCTGCTGAAGAAGGATGGATAGAATGCCGATAAGGCGGTCTATTTTCATTTGCTCTGCTCCTCTGCCTCAGTGTTAATCGGCCTTCCGATTTTCTTCTCGCGTCTCCACTCCGGAGCCGCTCCGTCATCGCCCCAATACTCGTCTACCGCCGTGACTTTCCCATTCCTTACCTCGATAAAAGAGGTTACATGGAAAGACAGCCCCGTGTCCTCCGACCACACACGGACCACCGTAATAAACAGATTCCCCGACTGCTCGCTTCTCTCTATCTCACCGTCCCATGAGCCGGGGTATTCACAGTTTGCCCTTATGAACTCCTCCGAATTGAAAAGCTCATTTGTATTATCCCATTTTATATAGGCATTATCATCAAAATACGTCCTCATGGCTTCCGCGTTCTGACGCAGCGTATCGCTCCAGTAACTTTCTATATTCATACATTATCCTCCCTGCCTGATTTACTTTCTGCCGTTATTACTTCAGCCGGCCAAATCCCGTCATACTCTATTTTACCATAAATTCAGGCTCGCTGAAATTCTAAAAATTATCAGATATCCGTTATCCTGAATCGGAAAAATCCATTTTGGTTTAATACATTATTGCGCTGCAATTATCATTGACCCGGCACCTGATTTTTTGCATTCATAACAAATATTGCTTCTGATAAGTTAGTGTGATATAGAAAGAAATAAGGCTTGTGTCAAAAAGTATTATTTTGAATATTATGTTACTATAAGTAAATATTATAGGAGACACAATTTAATTATGAATATACAGGGTAAAACTTATGAAGAATTGAAAGAAGAAGTATTGGAAACTATAAAAGGGAAATCAAGTGATGAGATAATGGATATTTTAAAAAATAAGTTTAAGTTAAATTTAGATATTTCTTCTTTCCTTGATAACAGACCTTGTAAAGCATGGTATGCTCAAGTTTTTACGTACTGCAGCACAAGTGAGTTGGAAAACGAATTGAATTTTTTCTTGTTTTTAATTAACCTTTTCAGCCATATTTTTGGTTTTTGTTTCAACCAGGAAAATACAGTTTTTTTAGGTTGTGTATGCCCTTGCGGTCACAAACAAATCGTTCTTTATTATACAATAGGGTTTAATGATTAATAATTTTAATAGTGTGTTTGGGATTCTCCGGTTAAATGGCCGGGGAAATCCTCTTTAAAGGCTGTAACCTGTGGGCAGAGCAACCGGGTAATCGATTGCTGACGACAGGCCGAATCCGCAAGCAATCTTTAACTAACTGCAGACCGTACAAATCTTTTAGAGCAGGCTCAGGGAACTGAAGCCCGTCTTTATCAGAAACCGTCATTTATAATTTTCGTAATCTTCATACTCTTCATACTTTTCGCATTCGCTGCACTCATTTTCTTTTGCATTTATGGCAACCGTCATTAAATCCCATCCAGTAAGCTTCTTTTAATTGTTTTTCGAACCATTTGCAGCACATACTGTGATCACGTTCGCATTCACATTCGCGGTGTTTGGGTTAGCACTCACATAATTGGGTTAGACGGTTAGTAACGTTTGTTTAATCTTTCAAGAACAGCAGAAAGGAAAAAACGATTGATAATTTTAAGTAGATAATAACAATCTTGCCGCATTCCAAATATTATGATATGCTAAGTACGCTTAAACTGAATTTGCAACAATTGGCAAAGCGAAAGCTTTTTAATAGGGAAACGGGGTGAGAATCCCCTGCAGCTGCCTCTACTGTAATTGAAGACGATGGATCTCGGGCCACTGGTAAAACGGGAAGGCGATCCGGAGGATGAATCATAAGCCAGGAGACCTGCCAGTTATATTGCAGAGGAAATTTTCCGGGACAGGGAAAATCACCTTTCAGCCCAATACTGTGTTGGGTTTGTTAGTATGCTCTGTTTGCAATTCAGAGCAGATCAAACCAATACTAAAAAACAGGTTGAAAGGAGATTTACCAAAATGAGAAAAAACAAAAAAGTACTGGCAGGACTGGCCGCGGCGCTGATGCTCTCGCTGGCCGGCTGCTCCGCAAAAGCAACAGAACCGACGGAGGCCGTAGCACAATCGTCAGAAGCGGCAGGCGGTCAGGCGTCCGTACCCGGCTCCCCCGAATCGGATGCGGATACGCCAGAGTCCGGGACTGACATCTTTGTGGACGACCTGGGCCGTGAGGTGGAGCTTACGCTTCCCATCACCCGCGCCTGTGTTGCAAACCGCTATAATAATGAACTGATCCGAGCTGTCGGCGCAGGCGGCAGCGTTGTCGGTGTCGACATCTATAC
>PPYE01385283.1_pt1 | contig 14619 bp, 10 predicted proteins | sample 1559881 | NCBI WGS metagenome assembly PPYE01 (sample SAMN08240022, study PRJNA423297) | Human gut metagenome, whole genome shotgun sequencing project.
TCTTTTTTGACGTTATTTATGAGGGAACCGCCTTGTGGCGGCTTTCCTTGGGGTACACGTCAAAATTGGACGCTAACATAATTCTCCATTGCTTCGATATAAAGAATATCGGAGATAGGGATGGATATGTTATTGTATTCTTGTTTGATTATGATGTTTTCCGGTACTTTATGCTGGCGTGCTTCAATAAAGACAATCGCTTTCTCAACAGCTTTTTCAAATCGTTCATAAGCAAAGGGCTTATGCAGGAAATCCACGGCATCGAGGTCGAAGCCATCCAGTGCATACTGTGCATGGGCTGTCGTAAAAATAAGGCAACTTTCGGGAGGAAGCGCATGGGCAATATCCAGTCCGTTGGTACTGTTCATTTCAATATCCAGAAAGACCAGATCAGGTTTGCGCCGGGCTATTTCTCGCAGTCCGGTCAGCGGTTCGCTGAAAGTAGTAAGTTCCAGTCCTCCTTTTCGTTCGCAAAACTGGCTGATGATGAGCAATGCAATCGGTTCATCGTCAATAGCGATACAAGTAAGCTTTTTCATCGTAGTTGAATGTTAAGATAGGTTTTGAAACATCCGTTTTCTTCTTTTGTAATCAATGCAAAGCGGCTGGGATAAAGAAGCTCCAGTCGTTTACGGCAATTGTCTATTCCGATGGCATGAGGATTTTTGTGGTTCTTCTTCATAATCATATTCTCGGTTTCAAAGTTTAGCAGTCCCTCCTTTACAATGATACGAATAAGAATTGTACAGTCCGTGTCGGACGAAACACCGTATTTGAAACTGTTCTCGACAAAAGTAATGAGAATCATCGGAGGAATCTGTATCTGTTCGTCATCCATCTCGGTTTCAAATACCACTTTCGTATGCTTGTTTAAACGCAAAGATTGCAGGTCAACGTATTGGCGTATATATTCTACTTCATTGCTTATGGAAATCAGATCTGAAGTAGTCTGGGCATACATATATTTCAGAATATTGGAAAATTTGATAAAGGCGGATTCTGTTTTGTCCGACTTCGTAAGTACCAGCCCGTAGAGGGCGTTCAATGTATTGAAAAGGAAGTGCGGATTGATTTGCGCCTTGTAGAGAGCCAGCTCCGCCTTGTTCTTTTCCGCTTCAATCTCCTGTTTGGAAAGAATTTGCCGGAAAAGTTCAAAGATCAGTTCAATGGAAAGGCTGAACCCCGTCACTACCAGAAAAAAGAACCACACAGTCTGCGCTCGCATGTGTTGCCGGGTTTTATGCATTATCGGATCTATATGGTTGGGTTCCGGTGGATATGGAAAGTGGGTTAGCAACCATGTGATAAAGATAAGCGATAACATGAGCAATAAGATATGTCCGAACTTCCGTTGCATGAAAAGCATCGGTAGTTTCACTTTACGGTAGATGAAGTACAGACCGTAGAGATAGACAATCAGGGTCAGCATAAAGACTGTGTGGTGTACAATCCATTTGTCTACCGGCACTAACATGATGATGGGCGGCATGATTACCAGACAGAAAAGCAAGTCGATGTAAACAGGTATATTAGTACGTTTCATATTCTTCTCATTGCTCGTTTAACTCCCGGAAGTATATTTTCTCACTTCTTTGCAAAGATAAAAGATTGTTCTGAAACCCCAAGCATTCCCTTTTGCCGTTCGTCATCATATTCTTGCTGTTCGTCACTACATTCTTATTTTATTGTTTGATAATTCTTAGATTTGGTCAGTCGCGCTTTTTATGGAATAATGGGTTATAAATCATTAACAATCATTTAAATATAGCTACAATGAAACAACTAATCATTTTTGCCTTGGTTTGTTTGCCTCTGCTATGTGCTTGTGGAGGTTCGCAACAGAAAGAGGCAGATGCCACGTACAAAACACTTACCGTAACACAGAGTGACCAGATTTTGAAATCCGATTATACAGCTACGCTACGAGGGCGGCAGTATGTTGAAATTCGTCCGCAGGTGAGTGGTATAATTACCCGGATATGTATCAATGAAGGAGATCCCGTTCATAAAGGGCAGACACTTTTCATTATCGACCAGGTTCCTTATAAAGCAGCGTTGGAAACAGCAGTGGCTAATGTAAAAAGCGCGGAAGCCAAGCTTGCCACTGCTAAATTGACAGCGGATAGCAAAGCTGAACTTTACAAAGAACAGATTGTGTCCGAATTCGATCTGCAAACAGCCCGCAATGAACAAGCGGCGGCAGAAGCAGCATTGGCACAGGCTAAAGCACAGGAAGTGAATGCGCGTAATGACCTTTCTTATACTGAAGTAAAAAGCCCGGTGAACGGAGTCGCCAGCATGATTCCTTATCGTGTAGGGGCGTTGGTGAACAGCAGTATCACCGAGCCGTTAGTCACTGTTTCGGACGATAGCGAAGTATATGCCTATTTCTCCATGACGGAGAATCAAATACTCGACTTTGTGCAACAGTATGGTTCACTTAAAAAAGCGATAGAAAACATGGACGAAGTGGAACTGACTATGAGCAATGGAAAAACTTATTCCCATGTCGGAAAGGTAGATGCTATCAGCGGTACGGTGGATGAAGGAACCGGTGCTGTTGGGCTGCGGGCTGTTTTTGTCAACCCCGACCAGTTCCTGCGTAACGGTGGAAGTGGTAAAGTCGTTGTTCCTACCATAAAGAAAGGAGGTATCATCATTCCGCAGGCAGCTACTTACGAATTGCAGAATCGTATATTTGTATATAAAGTAGTCGACGGCAAAGCGAAATCAACCCCGGTAGAAGTGTTCCGGTTGAATAACGGTACTGAATACATCGTCGAAACAGGGCTTGCACCGGGTGATGTTATTATAGCCGAGGGTGCCGGACTGGTGCGTGAGGGAACAGTAATCAAGAGTGATCCGACTAAAGAATAAGATGCCGTTATGAAAATCAGAACATTTATAGACCGGCCTATTCTCGCAGGAGTAATTTCGGTCGTTTTTCTTATCATCGGATTGATAGGACTTTCGCAGCTTCCCGTTGAACAGTTTCCTGAAATTGCACCTCCTACCGTCAGCGTTTCCGCTACCTATACCGGTGCTAATGCGGAAACAGTACAGAAAAGTGTAGTCGTGCCATTGGAAGAAGCGCTCAATGGAGTAGAGAATATGATGTACATGACCTCTTCCTCTACCAATAACGGTTCAGCGAGAATAACCATTTACTTCCGTCAGGGGACTGACCCCGATATGGCGACAGTTAACGTGCAGAACCGTATTGCTACGGCACAAGGATTATTACCGGCAGAAGTCACCCGCAGCGGTATCACCGTCCGTAAGCGCCAGACAAGTAATATCAAAGCATTGGCATTGTATAGCCCCGACAACACGTTCGATGAAAGCTTTCTGAATAACTATCTGAAAATCAATATCGAACCCCGTCTTTCACGTATTGCCGGTGTGGGTGAGGTGAATGTGATGGGAGCGGACTATTCGTTGCGTATCTGGCTCGATCCTGCCAAGATGGCTAAATATGGATTGGTTCCGTCCGACATCACGACGGTACTTGACGAACAGAATCTGGAAGCCCCTACGGGAACGCTTGGCGCCGAATCGAAGAATACTTTTCAGTATGTATTGAAATATCGCGGACGTTATGAAGAAGAAAAGGATTATGGCAATCTGGTAATCCGTTCGCAGGCAGGAGGCGAGGTGCTACGGCTGAAAGATGTGGCACGTATCGAATTGGGTGCCAACTCTTATACATACATCGGTAAAGTGAACGGGCATCCCGGTTCCAACTGTATGATTGCGCAGACTTCCGGTTCGAACGCCAATGAGATTATTAAGGAAATAGATAAGGTGACAGAAGAGATTGCTCAAGGATTGCCTAAAGGAATGGAGCTGGTAGACCTGATGAGTTCGAAAGATTTTTTGGATGCATCCATTAAGAATGTGATCAAAACCTTGATTGAAGCCATTCTGTTAGTGGTACTTGTGGTTTACGTTTTCCTGCAAAATTTGCGGTCTACGTTTATTCCGGCCATTTCTATCATCGTTTCCCTTGTGGGTACTTTTGCTTTTCTCTATGCCGCAGGTTTCAGTCTGAATATGTTGACGTTGTTTGCACTGGTGTTGGTTATCGGAACGGTGGTGGATGATGCTATTGTTGTGGTGGAGGCGGTGCAGGCAAAGTTCGATGAAGGATATAAATCGGCTTACCGGGCCACCATTGATGCCATGGGGGGCATTACCTCGGCACTGGTAACTACCACCTTTGTCTTCATGGCGGTATTTATTCCCGTATGTTTTATGGGAGGAACTACCGGAACGTTCTACACCCAGTTCGGACTGACCATGGCTGTTGCCGTAGCAATATCTCTAATTAACGCGTTAACTTTAAGTCCCGCTCTCTGCGCACTGATAATGACACCGCACATGGAGGCTGCGAAAGGGGAGAAGTTGAGTTTCTCATCCCGTTTCCACATGGCATTTGATAGTGCTTTTCATCGGTTGGTACTGAAATACAAGAGTGGCGTATTTTTCATGTTGAAACGTAAATGGCTGGCAGGAACATTGTTGTTAGTCGCTTGTGCGGGATTGTTCCTTCTGATGAAAACCACCAAGACCGGGTTGGTTCCTCAAGAGGATATGGGAACTATCTTTGTAGACGTGCGTACTTCACCCGGAAATAGTCTGGAAGAAACCAAGATTGTAATGGATGAAATAGATAAGCGTATCCATGACATACCGCAAATCAGAATGTTCTCTAAAGTGACGGGTAACGGTATGATAAGCGGTCAGGGAGCATCAAACGGTATGTTTATCGTCCGTCTGAAACCATGGGATGAACGTACGGAAAAGGAAGACGGTATCAATGCTGTTATTAACGAGATTTATCGGCGTACGGATGACATTTCTTCTGCACAGATTATGGCCTTTGCACAACCGATGATTCCCGGGTATGGAGTAAGTAGTGGTTTTGAGATTTATATTCAGGACCAGAAAGGCGGTTCGGTAGAAGATTTGCTGAAATACACCCGTCAGATGATTGACGCGTTGAATGCCCGGCCTGAAATCGGACGTGCCTCGACTTCGTTCGATACGAAATACCCTCAATACCTGGTAGAAGTGGATGCCGCCCTTTGCAAGCGGAATGGAGTGTCGCCTTCGGATGTATTGAGCACTTTGTCCGGCTATATCGGTGGTAACTATGCATCCAATATGAACCGTTTCTCCAAACTTTACCGTGTAATGGTGCAGGCTTCACCAGAATTCCGTTTGGATACCGAAGCATTGAATAATATGTTTGTCCGCAATTCCAACGGAGAGATGTCTCCTGTCAGTCAGTATCTTACTTTGACACGAGTCTACGGTGCAGAGTCGCTGACGCGTTTCAATCTGTTCTCTGCCATCTCCGTCAATGGTGCTCCGGCAGATGGTTACAGTTCCGGACAAGCTATTCAGGTGGTACGTGAAGTTGCGGAACAAGTGTTGCCGGCAGGTTATGGCTTTGAGTTCGGAGGTATGTCACGTGAAGAATCCTCCACAGGGAATACCACCACACTGGTATTTATCATCTGTGTAGTCTTTATCTATCTTATTCTTTGTGCGCTCTACGAAAGTTTGTTCATTCCGATTGCGGTGATTCTTTCTGTACCATTCGGACTTGCCGGAAGTTTCCTTTTTGCCAAGATGTTCGGACTGGAGAATAATATATATTTACAGACAGGTTTGATTATGCTGATCGGCTTGTTGTCGAAGACAGCTATTCTGCTTACGGAATATGCTTCCGAACGCCGCCGTCAGGGAATGACGATCACACAGGCGGCTGTTTCGGCTGCGCAAGTCCGTCTGCGTCCAATCCTGATGACATCTCTTACGATGATATTCGGTATGTTACCGATGATGTTTGCATCGGGAGTAGGAGCGAACGGTAATATTTCCATCGGTGTAGGAACCGTAGGTGGAATGTTGATCGGTACGGTTGCCCTGTTGTTTATCGTACCTGTATTGTTTATCGTGTTCCAGTATCTTCAGGAAAAACTGATGCCGGCACGTAAACCGGCAGAGTTGGAGAATCTTTAATTGTTGAAGTGTATGAAAAAGATAATAATATGTTTATTCCTGTCGGCCGGATTGAGCGGTTGTCATGTGTACCGGACTTATGAACGTCCGGACATGACGGTTACCGACAGTCTTTACCGGCAGCCGGTTGTTGCAGAGGATACCGCTTCCATTGCTTCCCTTTCATGGAAGGAACTATTTACCGACCCGCAACTGCAACAACTGATTGAAACGGGTATCGCGAATAATACCGATTTGAATATTGCCCGTTTGAAAGTGAAAGAAGCAGAAGCATTACTGCTTTCTTCCAAGTTGGCTTATCTGCCTTCTGTATCGCTCACTCCGCAAGGAACATTGAGCAGCGTGGATGGTTCGAAAACTTCCAAGACCTATGATCTGGCAGCATCGGCAGACTGGGAACTGGATATTTTCGGAAAGTTGACCAATGCCAAACGAGGAGCCAAAGCCGCCCTCGAACAGAGTGAAGCCTATAGGCAAGCGGTACAGACGCAACTGGTAGCAACGATTGCCAATAGTTACTACACCTTATTGATGCTTGATAAGCAACTGGATATCACCCGTCGCACGGCTGAAACATGGGATGAGAACCTGCGTGCAATGAAAGCATTGAAAAGAGCCGGGCAAACTACGGAAATGGCTGTTGCCCAAACAGAAGCGAGCAAGCTATCGGTAGATGCTTCCGTGCTTTCTATTGAACAGCAAATCAGTGAAATGGAGAATTCTCTTTCCGTCCTGTTGGGTATGGCTCCGCAGCTGATAACACGTTCTACGCTTGACAACCAGCGTTTCCCGGAATCCCTTTCAACCGGAGTGCCGTTGCAACTGTTGCACCGTCGTCCGGATATTCGTCAAAAGGAAGCTGAACTGGCTGGGGCTTTTTATGCAACGAATCAGGCACGTTCTGCTTTTTATCCCTCTATCACCTTGAGTGGTTCCGCAGGATGGACAAACTCGGCAGGTGGCGCTATAACCAATCCCGGACAGTGGCTGCTTTCCGCTGTCGGCTCATTGGTTCAGCCACTTTTCAATCGCGGACAGAATATTGCTAATTTGAAAATAGCGAAAGCACAGCAGGAAGAAGCGTTACTCACCTTCCGCCAAAGTTTGCTTGATGCAGGAACGGAAGTAAACGATGCGTTGGTGCAATGGCAGAAGTCTCAAGGCCGTTTGGCACTCTCCAAACAGCAGGTCACTTCGCTTCAGTCCGCAGTGCGTAGTTCCGAACTGTTGATGCGGCACAGTTCGCAAAACTACCTGGAAGTACTTACTGCCCGTCAGACTCTTTTGCAGGCAGAATTATCCGTCGCTTCCAATCGTTTTGATGAAATACAGGGAGTTATTAATCTTTATCATGCATTGGGAGGAGGATACTGATTGTGTATAGTTATAGTGCCTGAATAGAGACATGCTGGCGGTATTGGGCGCTGCCGATACTGCTTCATATTTGAATGTATAGGGCGATGTAAGGGACATTTCTATCGTTCCACTTCTGTGGAATGATAGAAATATCGGTAGAAAGAGACAATAATGGAACCTTGATGTGTTAGCAGCATAATTTCTTTTGTTCGCAGATAATAACTGTATTAAAATAAGCAGTAAACAACTTGGTAGCAAGGGTCTTGAATGTATATACTTCCTTGATGTCGGCTTTTTTAAAGTTGGATACTTAATTCGATTTGTTTGATATAAATAGATACATTTTCCAGCGCATTCATTAAAGCAAAGAATACGAATCTTTTTGCTTATCCAAAAAAGTGATTGTTTGCAACTTTTTCTATTTCTTTTGCAAATAACTATATTTGTAATAGCTTTTCAAACCTACGATGTTGTAAATAACCTAATCTATGTTATTCCAGTACGAGTTCTATAACAGGTACTTCGACGTTAGGACGTTCTACAGGTAAAGTAATGATGATATCATCAGCTCCCGTGTTCTCAGTCATGTGGCTTCCCTTTTTGGTTTCTGTTCGAAATTTTAGTTCTGAATTGTCATTCAATAATTGAGCATATTTGATTTTTCCTTTGTATTGTTTTAAATATAAAGATTTAAATGGCCATTCTAAAACATGTATGTATAGCCGTTTAGTACTAGGATTATATGTGAGAATGCAATTGTTGGGGCAAGAGTACTCTGATGGGGCGGCAGTACACCCATAAATAGAATTACTGTGAAAGCGCATCCAATGAGCTAGGCCTTTTAAACATTTTATTGCACGTTCATCAAAAACACCTCTTGCTGTTGGTCCAACATTCAATAGTAGGTTGCCTCCTTTACTAACAGTTTCAGCTAACATTACAATTAGTTGGTGTACACTTTTCCAACTGTATTCATCACGGTTATAACCCCATGAACCAGAAAAAGTTTGGCAGGTTTCCCAAGGAACTCGTTGATTATTTACGGTAGGCCATTGTTGTGGCATGAATTGCTCCGGGGTGATGTAATCCCATCCTTGATTCTTTTCTGTTAATCCGAGTCGATTGTTTATAATGATTTGTGGCTGTAACTTTCGTGCTAATTTGATAATGCCTTCTGCATCCCAGTCTTTGCTATTTTTACCGTTTTCTCCTTCAGCATAGGTATAATCCATGAAAAGTTCATCAATTTGTCCGAATTCAGTGAGCAATTCGGTTAATTGTTTTTTTATATATTCCCGATAATTTGCCATATTACGGTTCTTATTCAGTTCTTTCAATAATTCAGGATTTTGTGGCATTTGTGGATGATTACGGTCGATTGTAAAATCAGGATGATGCCAATCCAGTAATGAATAGTAAAATCCTATGCGTATGCCTTTGTTGCGGAAAGCATTAACCAGTGGTTTTAGAATATCCTTTTTATAAGGTGTATTGGTTATTTTGTAATCAGTATATTTGCTGTCCCACATACAAAATCCATCATGATGTTTAGTGGTGAAAACCATATATTTAACCCCGGCTGCTTTTGCCATATGTGCCCATTCTTCCGGATTGTATAAATCTGGATTAAATAAGTCTTTGTATAGGTTATAATGTTCATCGGACATCTTTTCTCTACTCTTTACCCATTCGTGACGGGCAGGCATGGCATAAAGCCCCCAGTGGATAAATAGACCGAATCTGTCATGCGTCCACCAAGACATACGTTCTGTTTTATTTATGGGAGAATCATACTGCCTTTGTGAAGGGGGAGTGGCATTCATTTCCTGACAAATGAGAGATAGAAAAAGGAAGGTGTATATAATAACTCTTTTCATATTTATTGTTTTATAGGTAATATTTTGTTCATTGAATCAACGAAAATAGCTGCCATTCGTTGCTGCATATATGATTGTTCTCCCCGTATGGGGTGATGTCCATAGGCTATACCTTCTGTCACTTGGATATCCGTGGAATATAGTTGGCTGAATGGCTTTTGGGTGACAGGATGTAATACATTTTTTGAAAATCCGATATATTTATCAAATTCAATTAAAGGAAGTCCCCATTTGTCAGCAAGCTTTCTAATACTTTCATTATAAACGGTACGGCAATCATGCCAGTGAGTACATAATACAATAATTGCAGGCTTACCATAAAGAGTATTATAATATTTAGATGTAGTGTCGTTGCGTAATTCATAACATTCTGTAATATAGCGTTTGATGACATAATCATAGGCTGCCGCGTAATTGCTACGATCAAACGGAACTTCGTAATCTGTGTATTTGTCTTTTAACTGAAGTTCTTCATACACATCTTTATTATGCACTTGCATAATGACTAATGCATCAATTTCTTCCAATTCTTCTTTGGAGTAAAGGGTACCATCCGCCATTCGGTTGGCAGTATTAGCTATGGCTTCCCCACCTATAGCCCGGTTAATGGCTTGTGCATTCAGTTTACGACAACCAATTTCAAACCATCCGTTTTGAGGAGAAGCGAATGAAGCTCCCGTCAATAAGATTTTGTATTCTGTTGATTTTGATGAGCTCTGTGCTATTGCTATTCCAGTGAAAATGTGGAATAACAATACGGCTAGGAATGTCTTTTTCATATTTTTTATGGTTTATTTATTGTTCTGTATTTATCTACGGTAGGATTCAAACCTTGCTTTAAATCATGATAAAGTGGAGGATTGTTGAAATCAAAACTATAAGGTTCATAAAGCGTAGCACAATCTGGATGCGTTTTTGCAAATAGTTTATATTCTTTCCATAACCGGTCATAATTGTCGATGGCTTTGCAAATACTCTTTGTGTCGTACTGTCCGCTCATGTCTCCTTCGTAACCTTTGAGCATGATTATCCATCCTTGTTCATATATCGAATATAAAAGGAATCCGTATTCAGCAGAAGTTTGTAAGTAACGTCTTAGTTCCGGATTACCTGTTTGTATTTTATTAGCAAGTGAAACAATCTCTTTCCAGATTGTAACACTTTGAGATTTTTCCAATAAAACTTTGTGAGTCAGATCTTGTTCTATAATTGTTTTGAGATTCTGCTTTAATTCCTTTTCTCCTCCGATGAATTGATCTCTTGTCCACCATACATTGATAGGTAAGACTAAAGAAGCTCTCCCCCTGATAATAGCATCTGCGGACAAAAGGGAGAGACGGTGGAAACGTTCTACATCTTTTCCCTTGAATCCATTGACTATGGCATATTCTTTGAATAAATCTTTTTCCGGTAATGACATATGGTTTGCCCAATTAGCAAGTATTGCCACGTTGACGTCGCACCATAATTCATTTTTGATATAGGGACCTCTCCAACCTCCTCCTCTTGACCACGTCCAGATACCTGCAAAATTAGAATTAGATTTTAATTGATTCAAACAGTAAGGTTGAGAGTCTGATTTCAATTCCTCAAATCCATTCAGTACACCATCTGCAATATAATTGGGGTATGCTCCTTTACCTTCATATTCACGTTGGCACTCAATTTCTACAATTTGTTTGTGTTTACCTATTCCTAATGTTGGGTTGAACTTATAAGTACGATGATAATCTCCTTGTACGTGTTTTATACATAGATATAGGTTGGGATGAGGCTCAACACCATTCGTCACAGAAAGATAGTATTGAGGGTTGATATGGAAATAGCCAAAATCCCATGTACGGTAGAATACTTTTTTATTTTGATGTATGCATACCTCTTCTCTCAATAGGTTCATTAAGTCACGGTGTATCTTTTCTCCTCCATCTGTTTTATAAGTGGAATTATGCTCCCAGGATTTTTCATTTCTGGGTATAGGACCATTACCTGTATGATAAGGTGTGTTTTGTAGGTAAGTTTCTCCTACGCGAATAACTAAACCGTCGAGTTTAGGGAAGCGTTCAAATATTTCCCGGAGCATGATTCGGTGTATTTCTTGTGTTTTAGGACGAGTAAAATCAATTCGTCCTGTTGCATCACAAATTTCATTTTTATAAATTTCTACTAGGCGTTTGGGAAGTACGATAATATCAGTAAAGTAGTATGCTTCTAATCCTGCTTTGTGGATAGACTCTATTTTTTTTTCTATACGAGTAGCAACAGAGTCGGTCCATTGGCGCTCCTCGGAACCGATAGGACATATATTAGGGTTTAAGCTATTGTATGTTATAGCTGTATGTACTGACTGAAACTCATTAACCACTTGTGCGTTAAAACCATATTGTGCTAGATTTTTTGGTTCATTAAACCAAGTGTTTGTGAAAGGCTCACCTGGATTATGGTGAACCATATCCATAATAATGGGGGCTTGAGCAAACAAGCAACTCCACAGTGTGTTGGCTAGCAGAAAGACTGGAAATAGGTGTTTTCTCATGATGATATTATTGATAATTATTAGTAACTTGTTGATCTTTGATGGAATCGAACCCCTTTTGTTGTTGTTTTATAGAGTTGATTAACTGCATTCTGTCTGGTAAAGAAGTACGATATTCATCTGTATATAGTCCACATTTTTCTAATTGATATTTTTTTATAGAAATGACTTTCTGTATACTTTTCAAGCTCTTTTGAATAGATATTTCTTGAATTCTCAAATCAGGAATTTTCAAATCAGTATTGTTGCCAAAATATGAATATTGAAAATCTTCATCTTCCCCTTCTTTTCGTAATCCACAACGACAGTTGATAAATGTATTATCTGCTATACTGTTATCAATGGGTAATTCCAAATGTTTGTTTTTTAAGAAATTACTTATTCCCGGATAGATATTGTCCCAGTTACCTTCGTTAATCTGAAAAACATCGAATAAATGAGTAAAATCAGGATTTTGTGCATTGTAATTGCGTTTTTTCCCACGAGCATCAATACTTATACCTGCTGCACTACAATCAAAATATAGATTATCGTGAATGTAATTACAATGTCCTCCTCCGATAATGGTGCCGGAAACAGCTTGATGGACTACGTTGTTATAAATTGAATCTCCGGCATGTCCATCATCTGCATATAGGGCATTCGCTCGTGGTGAATGATGAATAAAATTGTAGCGTAGAACATTACCTCGTGAGGTCCAATCCCAACGGCTATAAAAGGCCCCGACATCACCTGTAACTTGAGCTATGTCGAATACTTCATTATACTCCATAATATTATTGTTTCCTCCATAAATGAAAGCTGCATGAGGAGCATTGTGTACTAGATTATGCCGGACGGTGATTCCAACTGCATTACCTTCTTCTATTCCGATTCCTGTAGTAAAAGTTCCCAGTTTTACGGCCGGTGCATAACTACGTTGAATTTCGCCAAAACGAGTGAAATAATTATTTTCTATTAAATGTTTGCAAGGAATCAAACTCTTTCTATTACCTCCAGAGACTTCAATACAGGTACGTCCAATGTAGTCAAAATTGTTACTTTGTATTCTATTTTGTTTTCCTCCCTGAATGACTACTGCATTTCCTAATATATTTTTAAAGTTGCATCCGGCAATAAAACAGTCTGTGGCATCTTTTATAATGATACCATTACCTAGATGATTTTTAAAGGAGATATTCTCTATTTTTATATGACTGGAATTTGTAATATTAATCAATGGAGTAATATCTGATACGATACTTAGTAGGTTCTCATCAAAATGTTGGGGAGGGAAAAGATACAATTTTTGAGTTGTAAAATCAATACACCATTCTCCTGGCTGATCTATTTCTTCGAGCAAGTTCTCTACATAATATTCTTCTTTTCCCGAACCGTATGGTCGATGATATTTAGAACCGATGCCGCCAAATATGCCTACATCTTTTCCATTCTTTGTTTCTATCCCTACGCTGTGAGTGACAGTTTGTTTAATAGGATTGATCTCTTTTATACGTACTGTCCAAGCTTGCCAAGGGACACGCCAGTATCCTGTAAACCATACACCGTCCTTTACTGTATTCACCCATTTGGCATGTTCTGGATCGCTATATTCAAAAGTTCCTCCCTGTTTGGCTGTTCCAAAATTATCTATAACCTTTCTCATATCCAGATACCCTTTGTTGGGATAACGTGAAAGGGGGAGTAACTCATTGTTATAAATGAGTTGTGGAAAGTTTTTCCGTTCTTTTATTAAATCGGGAAAACTTGGAACGTTGATACCTATTTCCGATAAATCTATCTCCATAATCATTTCTTGAGCATTCGGATGAATTCTATTTTTTATTTGAATATCTCTAACTGGTTTTAGTTTCCCTTTCAAAGGTTTATCGCACCGGAATTGTACCTTTCCTGGATTTTTACCTTTTATTATTACTCCTTTCTCACAGTCTTTTATTTCTATACTCTTATTAAGAATATAGTCTCCATCATGAAATAAAATGGAGCTTCCATTCATTGCAGCTTCCTCAATGGCTGTTTGGATGGAGTTTTCTCCTTGAAGTGGAGAAAGCTGGATAATACTTTGTCCCAAACAGGGAAATGAGAAAATACAGGCTAATAATAAAATCAGTAAATGTTTCATTGTATTATATTGATTATTGGAAATTGAACAAGTGCAAAAGTACCGTGATTTAGCCAATCTTTTTAATAAAGGCATTTCAAAATATATGAGATTTGTTTCATGAGTTATTCGAAGTATTTTATATCATTGCAGAAAATATGAAAAACATGGCAGTTGAAACTGACATAAACTATTTGATTTTACACATCATGTAACATGTATTATATAAATGTAACCAGTGTTGTGACGAAGATGCTATTCTCATATATTTTGAAGCATGAGTGTTAATTGCCGTGCTATCTAATGCCTAATTTTGCATCCATAGTTAAACAATACTAAGTAACCTTTATTAAATTTTTAATTATTATGAATTCATTTACACACATTGGATTGCGATCTCGGTTCTTACTGATGCTGATGATTGCACTTATCTTACCGACGTTGTCTGTATGGGGACAGAATACAACAATTACAGGTAAAGTCGTTGATCCGAAAGGAGAACCTCTTGTAGGCGTTTCGGTTTTGGAACAAGGAACAACGAATGGTACGGTTACCGATATAAATGGTCGGTATAGTATCGCAGTACAGAAGGAATCTTCTTCCCTTCGATTTAGTTATATGGGATTTGATAATCAAGAAATTGTTGGGGCACGTGTAAAAACCTGTGTTTTCGTTTGTTATTTTTTGCTATAAAAAATCTTTGTAGTACCTTTGTTTTGCAA
>PPYE01415227.1_pt1 | contig 14618 bp, 17 predicted proteins | sample 1559881 | NCBI WGS metagenome assembly PPYE01 (sample SAMN08240022, study PRJNA423297) | Human gut metagenome, whole genome shotgun sequencing project.
AGTTCGACTTTGATCGGGCTATAATCATATATCAGACACGTCCATATAGCTCAGCTGGATAGAGCACACGCCTCCTAAGCGTGGGGTCGGAGGTTCAAATCCTCTTATGGACGCCAGTGAACAACGCCGAAAGCCTTTGTTTTCAAGGGTTTTCGGCTTTTCTTATATAAAAAGCTACGAAAAAGCTCTTTCACTGTATGAGATAAAATTCTACTCCAAAATTTGATTTTTGACAACCCCTCCAGAATCGAACGGTTGTTATAAGACAAAATCGCCAGCTAATTTTTAGCAGAAAACGGGCTGTTCTTGCTAATGAAAATGCCCTTCCTGCTAATCAGCCCCAAAATCGTGCCAAAAATCCAGCTAATCAAAAAAGGCGGATGTTTTGAATACCATGCAGTTATAGCAGATAAAATTAAATATCGTTATGTACATAGAGCGTCTATTTGCCCCGCATTGGGGATGGATAGGCGCTCTTTTTTTATGCCCAAACCCATGGGCAAATACAAGAGATTGGAGGTGTTTTATTTGAGCAAGCCTGTTTATACCGCAGACAAGCCGAGCGACTGTCATTACTGCTACTTCTGGACGAATGGCAGAAAGGGCTGCCGTCTGGGTAGAAATAATTGCTACTACTTAATCTCTTTGCCGCCGAAACCCAAGTCGGAATGTGATGGCTGTCCCTATGGGCGAGATCACCCGTGCATTGGTTGGTGTACGAAGAAGGTTATGCGTGAAGTGGGGCTTCGTTGATATGGATGTGTATGAACAGGAATACCGCTTCTACTATTTTGCCCGATGTCCTTACGAAAAGACGGATACGACTTTCCGCAGCATTCCGCTGACAACAGAAAGTTTTCCGCAGAAAGAAGGTGGTGAAGCCGTGTGAGTTTTGATTATTTTTACGGTCAGCAATCCGATCTATTCACATTCTATCGAGTTCCGAAGGTGTTGTTCACGAACGAGAGGTTCTGGAATATTTCTGCCGATGCCAAGATGCTGTATGGCATTTTGCTTGACCGCATGAGCCTGTCTGCCAAGAATGGTTGGATAGATAAAAACGGTAGAGTGTATATCATTTTTACAATCGACGAAGCGAAGATGGCTCTGAACTGTGCTGAACAAAAGGCTATCAAGCTGCTCAGTGAACTTGAGAAGAAAGCAGGATTGATTGAACGTAAGCGCCAGGGTTTGGGAAAGCCCAACCTGATCTATGTGAAGAACTTTATCTCTGCTGTGGATTCACAACTCTTGAATTGTGAAAATCACAATTCTGGAACAATGGAAATCACAACTCAAGAACTTCCGAAATCACAATGTAATAATACTGATATTAAAAATACTGAATTTAGTGATACTGATTCTATCTTTCCTTCCGGAAATGGTGGAATGATGGACGAGAATGACCGGTATCAAGAATACTTTGATTATTTCTCGGATCAGCTTAGTATGGATTTGTTGAAGAAGGATTACCCTTACGATTCCGAAATGCTGGATAACATTCTGGAGTTGATCGTTGAAACAGTTTGCACGAAGCGACCGTTGATTCGCATTGGTGCAGAGGAGCGTCCGGCAGAAATTGTCCGCAGTCGGTTTATGAAACTGAATGCCGAACACATTCGATATGTTATGGACTGCTTCAAGGAGAACACCACAAAGATTAGAAATATCCGTCAGTATATGCTGACTACGATATACAATGCGCCGACGACAATAGACACCTACTACGATGCTCTTGTTCGGCACGATATGTCACACGGATATTTGGAAGGAGGATTTAAGAAATTGAAAATGAAGCGAGAGGAAGGAGAGTGACGATAAATGTCGAAAAAAGCAACCATCATTGCGGTGGTCAATCAGAAAGGAGGCACTGGAAAGACCACCACCACCGAGAATCTGGGCGTTGGCTTGGCTCTTGAAGGAAAAAAGGTGCTTCTGGTAGACACCGATCCCCAGGCTTCCCTGACGGTCAGTTTGGGCAATCCCTGCCCGGATGATCTGTCTCCGACACTTTCCGATCTGATGGGAAAGATTATGATGGAAAACCCTATTACTCCCGATGAAGGGATTCTTCATCATCCGGAGGGCGTTGATTTGGTGCCGTCCAACATCGAACTCTCAGGTATGGAGGTAGCACTGGTCAATGCCATGAGCCGGGAAACCATTCTCCGGCAATACCTGGATACAGTCAAACAGAATTATGATTACATTCTTCTTGACTGTATGCCGTCTTTGGGTATGCTGACCGTCAATGCGTTGGCAGCTGCCGACAATGTGCTGATACCGGTTCAGGCAGCATACCTTCCTGCAAAGGGTCTGGAACAGCTGCTTGGAACCATCAACAAGGTCAAGAGGCAAATCAACCCGAAACTGAGGATTGAAGGGATTCTTCTGACGATGGTGGACAGCCGCACCAACTACTCCAAAGACATCAGCAATCTGATTCGGGAGAGCTACGGCGGAAAGCTGAAGGTTTACAAGACCGACATTCCCCGCTCTGTCCGTGCAGAGGAAATCAGCGCAGAGGGAACCAGTATCTTCAAGCATGATCCCAAAGGCAAAGTTGCCGAAGCCTATAAAATTCTGACGAAGGAGGTGTTAAACAATGCAGAAAAAAGGCGCAAACATCAGCTTGAAGGGGTACGATGATATTTTCTCCACCGATCAATCCAGAGCTGAAGCCCAGCAGGAGCGTGTGCAGGAAATTCCGCTTTCTGAGCTACACCCCTTTGAGGGACACCCCTTCCGTGTGGTTGATGATGAAGAAATGATGAAAACGGCAGAGAGCGTCCGAGATTTCGGAGTTCTCACTCCTGCGATTGTCCGTCCTGACCCCGACGGTGGTTATGAAATCGTTTCTGGTCACAGGCGGCACCGGGCATCGGAGCTTGCGGGTAAGGAAACCATGCCTGCGATTGTTCGTGACCTGGACGATGATGCAGCCATTATTTTGATGGTTGATGCGAATTTGCAGAGGGAGAGTATCCTGCCGAGTGAAAGAGCATTTGCTTATAAGATGAAGCTGGATGCGATTAAACATCAAGGTCAACGCACCGATTTAACTTCATCCCAAGTTGGGATGAAGTTGCAGGCAATGGATATAGTCGGTCAGGAGGCAGGAGAAAGCAGAAATCAGGTACACCGTTATATCCGTCTGACCGAACTGATTCCGGAACTGCTGGATATGGTAGATACGGGTCAGATCAAATTCAATCCTGCGGTGGAGCTTTCCTATCTGGCAAGTGAAGAACAGAAGGATTTTCTTTCTGCAATGGATTATGCTCAAGCAGCTCCTTCCCTTTCGCAAGCACAGCGAATTAAAAAGCTCGCACAGGAGGGCGAGTGTACGCTGGATGCGATGTGCGAGATTATGAATGAAATCAAGAAGGGAGAGCTGGACAGAGTAACCTTCAAAACGGATTCGTTGCGAAAATACTTCCCGAAGTCCTATACCAACAAGCAGATGGAGGATAAAATCATTCAGCTTTTGGAGCAATGGCAGAAAAAAAGAGAAAAATCAATGGAAAGGTAAGGTAAAAAATGTTTACACCCAAAAACATTCAGGGCGCTTTGGAAGAACTCTACGACCTTTGCGATCCTGATTATATGGTAGATATGCTCGTAAACTACAGTGAGGAGTTCGATGATATTTCTCCTGCGCTTCTGGCAAAGTCGTTTCAGAAAAATGCCGAGATGATTAGCGAGTATCGAGTATTGTCCTCTGCTGGTGAGGGTATCGACTATCAGGGAAAGGTACTTCTGAACAGCAGAGCCGTGCGGCTTCTGTCCTATGTAGAAGATATGAGCGGCGATGAAAAAGTTCGCACGATTCAGAGCAAGGAGCTGTGGTTAGCAGAAGATATGACATTCTATGTGGTGTCCTGTATGTCTACGATCACGATGGACAAGGAAGAAGCCATTTGTCTTAACGAACACCGCAGCGTGGTTACTACGGTGGAATGCGAGGACGATATTTTCTTCGACATGGGTTCCCTGATTTGCGAACTGGACGATATTTGCTTGTTCGAGCTTTTAGCCGATGTGGATGCGACTATTTATGAACTGTAACAGGTTCATGGATGGTCGCTTTTCTTATTTCCAAAGAAACGGAGGTATCGAAACTTGAAAGAATACGATGTGAAGATCACCGAAACCTTGGAGAAAACGGTTACGGTGCAAGCAGAATCTCACGATGCGGCAGAGGAACAGGTTAGAGCCGCTTATTACAATTCGGAGTACATTCTGGACTCCGAAAACTTTACCGGTGTTGCGTTCGGCACGACCGAGGAACGGGAGGTTCAGAAAGAACAGGCAGATACCATGAATGTGTTGCTGGTAAAGCCGTTCATGTATCCGCAGGCTGTGCAGATCGGCTGTGAGCTGGAGGATTTGCAGAAAGCCGTAGGTGGCGATATTGAGGCAACTTATCCGTTCAATGAGCCGGTTGCACTGGTGATGCACGACGAAGGTAAACTCGTAGGCAAAGAACTGAACCGTGCGCTGCGTGATGATGACGGCGATATTTATGACATTATCGCCGGTGATTTTCTGGTTGTGGGATTGGGCGAGGATGATTTTTGTTCTCTGTCCCCGGAACTGATGAAGCAGTTTGAGGAACACTTTCATCAGCCTGAGACTTTTGTACGCATGGGGCGCAGCATTATGGCGCTTCCCCTGCCGGATGACATGGTGAAGAAAGAAGATGCACCTGTCAAAGCTGATTCGGTTCCCCACAAAAGTAACCCTGACCGAGATGTTCTGTAAGGAGGTTCTTATGCAAAGAAATTCGACGATTGGAGAGCTGATGGAGCGAAAGCGGATTCAGGATGGTGCCAAGGAGTACCAGGGACATACCTATATGGACTTGGCACGATTTGATGACGCCACCAAGCACATGATTATTTTCGATGTGCTGACCGATGAATCGCCTGTCGGTTGGAAAGGCGAAAGAAATCGCCTGTATTTGAGCGATGTGGGTTATCAGAAGGCTCTGGATAACCAGAAAGCTGGCAATATCAAGATTATCAGCCATGCCGCAGTTGCCAAGGGCAATCTGTATTACGACCACAGAGATATGGCACGATAATCTGTTCACTCTACTGCTTGCAGGAGGTGATGAATCATGCAGGAAGAAGTTGAAAACAGAACAGTAAACCTGGCGATCAGCACAACCAAGCTGACGGGGCGCACTATCATTGCCGGTATCCGCAAGTATTTGCAGCACCGGGAAAAAGTGAAGATGAAAAAGGCACGAGACCCTGCCGTTCATGGAAAGCAATCCGTGAAACAGCTTTTGGGACAGAATCAGGGTGCTACGAATGTTGAGATCGACAAAGAGAGTATCCGTGATTTTGAAAAGCTCGCCAAGAAGTATGGCGTGGACTTTGCCGTAAGAAAAGATAAGTCCGTTGATCCTCCCCGGTTTCTTGTTTTTGTCCGTTCTAAAGATGCAGATGCTTTGGATGCAATCTGCAAGGAACATCAGGCAAGGGCATTAACCAAGAATGAAAAGCCGAGCGTTCTGGCGCAGCTGAAGAAGTTCAAGGAAATTGTCGCAGCGATTCCGAAGAAGGTTCGAGAGAAGAAACAGGAGCGTGATCTGTGATGGATAAGAGAAAAATGAAAAAGCTCCTGATTCTGAATTTACCGTATTTTCTGGTAGGGTTGTTCGCTACGAATTTAGGAGAAGCATGGAGATTGGCTGAGGGGGCAGATTCATCTGCGAAAATCCTCAGCTTTTTTCATGCCCTTCCGATAGCCCTGAACAATCCGTTTCCCAGCTTTCACCCGTTGGATTTGCTGATTGGTATTCTCTGCGGCGCAGGACTTCGGCTGGCTGTCTATCTAAAAGGCAAAAACGCAAAGAAGTACCGACACAATGTTGAGTACGGTTCTGCTCGTTGGGGAACGGCAAAAGATATTGAGCCGTTTATTGCACCAAAGTTCGAGGACAATGTGATCCTGACGAAAACGGAGCGGCTGATGATGAGCAATCGCCCGAAGAATCCTGCCAATGCCCGAAATAAGAATGTTCTGATTATCGGCGGTTCGGGTTCCGGTAAAACTCGCTTTTGGTTGAAGCCAAACCTTCTCCAGATGCACAGTTCCTATGTGGTCACTGACCCGAAAGGCAGCATCGTGATTGAGTGCGGCAACGCCCTTTTGAAGCATGGCTACACCATCAAGATTTTCAACACCATCAACTTTCAGAAGTCGATGCACTATAACCCATTTGCCTATATCCATTCAGAAAAAGACATTCTGAAACTGGTGACAACGCTGATTGCCAACACAAAGGGTGATGGAAAAGCCGGTGATGAGTTCTGGACGAAGGCGGAAACGCTGCTCTACTGTGCCTTGATCGGATATATCCACTATGAAGCTCCGGTTGAGGAACAGAATTTCTCCACCCTGATTGAGTTCCTGAACGCAATGGAGGTGCGGGAAGATGATGAGGAGTTCCAGAACCCGGTGGATCTGATGTTTGAAGCCCTGGAAAAGAAAAAGCCGAATCACTTTGCAGTCCGTCAGTATAAAAAATACAAGCTGGCTGCCGGGATTCCCAATCTGGAAAAACTGGTAGCGACAATCCGAAGCCGTGAAATATCGGCTTGCCTTGTTCTCCAGGCACAATCACAGCTGAAAGCCATTTATAAAGACAATGCCGATACCATCATCGGCAACATGGATTCCCGAATTTTCCTGGGTGGTTCTGAGCCAACCACGCTCAAAGAACTGAATCAGGCATTGGGAAAAGAAACTATCGACACCTACAACACCTCCAACACCAGAGGTAACAGCCCGTCTTACGGCTTGAATTATCAGAAGTTAGGCAAAGACCTTGCGAGCGTAGATGAGCTTGCGGTTCTGGATGGCAGCAAGTGTATTTTGCAGTTGCGTGGTGTCAGACCGTTTCTTTCTGACAAGTACGATCTGACGCAGCACCCCAATTATAAGTACACATCAGACTTTGATAAGAGAAATGAGTTCAACATTGAGCAGTTTCTGAGTCGAAGGTTGAAGCTCAAGGCAGGTGATGAGTTTGTGGTAGTCGATGCGGATTAAGGAGGTTTCTGTTTGGAAAATCTGAAAACGGTATCTGCCCTGGTTAAGAACATCTTGGAACACGACCACAAGGCAAGAAATACCGACAATCATTTGTACCTGATGGTACTGGAACACTATTCCGGTCTGCGTGGCATCGACATTCATGCCATGACGGTTCCTGTGTTTTTGAAGGAACTGGATAGACGCAGCTTTCCGGGGTTTGAAACTGTCCGCAGAAGCAGACAGAAAGTGCAGGCAACCTACCCTGACCTTGCTCCCAGTGAAGCCGTAGGCAAGCGCAGAGCAAAAAATGAGGTTGTATATCGAGAATTTGCAGAAAGCGAGGTGTAAAAAAAATGACTTGGTGGATCACGGATACCTCTATTGGGCAGCGATTGAAGTTCGTTAGACGATTTCGCCGCCTTACCCAGAAAGAGCTTGGACTCCTGATGGGGTATTCCGAGAAAACAGCGGATGTCCGTATTGCTCAGTATGAGAAAAACGCTCGAACCCCTAATGCAGAAACCACAGCGAAACTCGCAGAGGTTCTGAAGGTTTCACCTGTCGTTTTTTCACCGACAATCTGTGCTTCTCGTGAAGATTTGTTGCAGTCAATGTATTGGCTGTTTCTTATGAAAGGTGGTGGTGATATATATGATTGTGAAACTGAATATGCAAGAAGCAGAATGGAACAGAAACTTGGCGTGATAACCGTCGAGGAGTTCCTTGAAAAGATTCTCGTAAACTAAGCCTTCCGTCCGGTTTTGATGCCGGTAGTACGGAGGGCTTTTTCTATTCTCAAAACAATTTCAAATTTTAGGAGGAAAATATTATGGCATTTTTCAATAGCGCAGTAACCGTTCTTCAGACTCTCGTTATCGCTCTGGGCGCAGGTCTTGGCATCTGGGGTGCAATCAATCTGCTTGAGGGCTACGGCAACGATAACCTGGCATGACCCCGGCGAATTTTTCGCCGGGTGTCTTTGCCATGGTACGAAACATCTCCGAGTCAGTGATTATCCCAATCGCAGGCTTGATTCTGACCTTCATTGCCTGTTATGAGCTAATTCAGATGATTATTGACCACAACAATCTGGCAAATTTTGAAACCTGGATCTTCTTCAAATGGGTGTTCAAGACTTTTGTTGCGGTCATGTTAATCACAAACACATTCAATATCACGATGGCTGTGTTTGATGTGACACAGCACGTTATAAACGCAAGCGCCGGTATCATATCCGGAAATACTGCCATAGATGCTTCGGCATTGGAAACAATGGAAGAAACGCTGATGGCAATGGATTTGGGTCCTTTGCTCGGCTTGTTCCTGCAATCCTTTATCGTGCAGGTCACGATGTCCGCTTTGGCAATCATCATCTTTGTGATCGTCTACGGTCGAATGATTGAAATTTATCTGATGGTCAGCCTTGCCCCGATTCCGCTTTCCACTTTTGGAAACAGAGAACAGAGCAATATCGGACAGAATTATCTGCGTTCGCTGTTTGCAATCGGATTCCAGGGATTCCTGATTATGATCTGCGTGGGCATTTATGCGGTGCTGATTCAGTCTATCGCATTCAGTGATGACATCATCGGTTCTATCTGGGGTGTTATGGGCTACACCGTCCTTTTGTGCTTCACCCTGTTTAAGACTGGTTCGCTTGCGAAGGGTGTATTCAGCGCTCACTAAGGGAAGGAGGAAATTGTTTGGCAGCGTATATTCCCGTACCTCGTGACCTGACGAGGGTAAAAACAAAAGTGTTCTTCAATCTGACGAAACGGCAGTTACTTTGCTTTGGTGCGGCGGCGCTCATCGGAGTGCCGATTTTCTTTCTGGTCAAAGCAACCGGAAATGTGAGCCTTGCAGCACTGTCCATGATGATCGTCATGTTACCGTTGTTCTTTCTGGCAATGTATGAAAAGGATAGTCAGCCGTTGGAAGTGGTTGTAGAACACTTCATTCAGACCAAATTCGTTCGTCCCAAGGTTCGCCCTTATCAGACGGACAACTATTATGACGCTTTGATGCGTCAGTACAAACTGGAAAAGGAGGTTGAACGAATTGTTTTTCAAAAAGAAGCCACAGGCAAGAAACATCAAAATGCCTGCAAATCTGAATCGGAAGCAGCAGCGAGAAATTAAAGCTGTTGTGGAACGGGCAAAGAAGGACAACGGTATTCCGCAGACTGCACAGCAGTCCATTCCCTTTCAGAGAATGTTCCCGGATGGCATCTGCCGTGTCACTGACAGTTATTACACCAAGACCATTCAGTTTCAGGACATCAACTATCAGCTGGCACAGCAGGAAGATAAGACTGCCATCTTCGATGAGTGGTGCAGTTTCCTGAATTTCTTTGACAGCTCCATTCACTTTGAGCTTTCCTTTATGAACCTGAGTACCGATGCTGAAAGCTTTGAAAAGAGTATCCGTATCCCGTTCAAGAAGGACAGCTTCAATCCCGTCCGTGCCGAGTATAGCCAGATGCTGAAAAAGCAGTTGGCGCAGGGCAACAACGGCTTGACCAAAACCAAGTACCTGACATTCGGCATTGAAGCCGAATCCATGCGGCAGGCAAAGCCGAGACTCAACCATATCGAAAACGATCTGCTCAATAACTTTCGGCGTTTGGGTGTCATTGCCACTACCATGAACGGCAAAGAGCGGCTGCATCTGATGCACTCTATGTTCCACATGGGTGATAATGATAAGTTCTTCTTCGATTGGAAGTATCTTGTGGAATCCGGGCTGTCCGTAAAGGACTTCATTGCTCCGACGGCGTTTGCCTTTAAGACCAACCGCACCTTCCAGATGGGCAGTATCTTCGGTTCGATGTCTTATCTGGCAATTACGGCATCAGACCTGTCTGATCGTATGCTGGCGGATTTTCTGGATATGGAATCCACGCAGATCGTGACCATGCACATCCAGTCGGTTGACCAGACTGCGGCGATTAAGACCATCAAGAGAATCATCACCGAGCTTGACCGTTCCAAAATCGAGGAACAGAAAAAGGCTGTGCGTTCTGGCTATGACATGGACATTATGCGTCGTTTGGATTTTCAGCAGGAATCCGGACTGATGAGCAGCCTGCCTTTGGCACAAAACCTGATTGAGATTCGTCGTGGCCTGACTACCAGTTCCACGGCTATTTTTGTGCCTTTCACCACGCAGGAGCTGTTCCAGAATGGTGGAGAAACGCTCTATTACGGGCTGAATGCTCTGTCGAACAACCTTATCATGGTGGACAGAAAGAAGCTCAAGAACCCCAACGGACTGATTCTGGGTACTCCCGGTTCCGGTAAATCCTTTTCCGCAAAGCGTGAAATCACCAATGCGTTCCTGGTTACGGATGACGATATTATCATCTGCGACCCCGAAGCGGAATATGCGGCTCTGGTTCACAAGTTCAATGGTCAGGTGGTAAAAATCAGCTCCTCCAGTACCAACTATATCAACCCTATGGACATCAACCTGAACTACTCTGAGGATGACAACCCGGTAGCACTGAAAGCTGATTTTATCCTGTCCCTCTGTGAGTTGATTATGGGCAGTAAGGATGGCTTGCAGCCTATCGAAAAGACGGTTATCGACCGTTGTGTGCATCAGATTTACCAGAGATATTTCGACAATCCTGCCCCTGAGAATATGCCGATCCTTGAGGATTTGTATGATGCCCTTCTGAAACAGGACGAAAAGGAAGCCCACCATGTAGCGACCGCCTTGGAAATCTATGTTAAGGGTTCTCTGAAACTGTTTAACAACAGAACCAATGTGGATATTCAGAATCGTCTGGTGTGCTTCGACATTAAGGAGCTGGGCAATCAGCTGAAAAAAATCGGTATGCTGATCGTTCAGGATCAGGTCTGGGGGCGTGTAACTGCCAACCGTTCTGCCGGTAAATCGACCAGATATTATATTGACGAGTTCCATCTGCTTCTGAAGGAAGAACAGACGGCAACCTATTCCGTAGAAATCTGGAAGCGATTCCGTAAATGGGGCGGCTTGCCGACCGGTATTACTCAGAATGTCAAAGACCTGCTTCGTTCCCCGGAGATTGCCAACATCCTCGAAAACTCTGATTTCATCTATATGCTGAATCAGGCAAGCGATGACCGAAGTATTCTGGCACAGCGGTTGAACATTTCGCCGCATCAGCTGTCCTATGTAACCAACTCCGGTGAGGGCGAAGGACTTCTGTTCTATGGCAATGTGATTCTGCCGTTCATTGACCGATTCCCGACAGATCTGGAACTGTATCGCATTATGACCACGAAGTTAAACGAGGTGGCACAGGAAAAGGAGGCGTAATGTATGGCGAAAAGACCTACACGACTCCGTTTTACCGAAGATGACCTTGCAGATTCTCATGTGAAGAAAGCTGCCGACCGTGCAGATAAGGCGGTTGATAGGGCTGAAAAAGCGGCAGACAAATTGGCTTCTAAAAAGGCAAAGCCGAAGCTAAAGCTGGAAACAGATGCAGCCGGTTCCCGTAAAGCAAAGCTCCGTTTTGAAAAAGCGGAGTTTACGGAAATCGAGCGCCCATCTGTGGCAAAGCACATGGCAAGCCGTGGTGCCGCAGTCACGCTCACATCCAAAGCACATCGGGCGGTGTCAGAATATGAGGATGATAATATCGGCGTTCAGGCTGTGCAGGAAACGACCAAGGCTGTTGAATCCACTGTCTATACCGTCGATCATGCCGTTTACAGTCACAAGCTGAAAGCCTACGACAAGGCGGAAAAGCTGGTTGAGAAGTCAGATAAAGCAAATGTAAATGCCCTGTATGAGAAGTTCAAAAAGGACAACCCCGATGCCGGTTCCAATCCCTTTTCCCGTTGGCAACAGAAAAGGGCAATCAAGAAAGAATATGCTGCCGCCAAAGCCGGTAAGAATACCGCTTCGACAACGGCTTCTGCATCTAAGGGTGCAGGCAAGGCAACGGGCAAAGCAGCTCAGGGAGCCAAGAACATCACAGAAAGAGTAACGGAGTTCTGCACCACACACTCTAAAACGATTCTGTTTGTTTTGATTGCCGGACTGCTTTTTATGATACTCTCAGGGATGTTCTCGTCTTGTTCGGCTATGTTCCAAGGCGGCACACAGATCATTCTGGGAACTTCTTTTACTGCAAAAGAGGAAGATATTATTGGTGCGGACAATGATTACAAGGCTTTGGAAGCTGCGCTCCGCAATAAAATCAATAATATCGAGCGTACTCATAGCGGATATGACGAGTACCGGTATGACCTTGATGAAATCAACCACAATCCTTATGAGCTGGCGGCGTATTTGACGGTGAAGTTTGAGGATTACACCAGAGATGAGGTGCAGGCTACCCTGCAATGGCTATTTGAGCAACAATATGAGCTGACCCTGACGGAAGTAGTAGAGATTCGTACACGAACAACATCTTCTACTGATCCCGAAACGGGAGAGACAACAACAGAGGAAGAAGATTACGAATATTATATTCTGAATGTGAAGCTCAGAAATAAGGGCTTGAACAGTGTGATTTCAAATTCCGGCTTGTCGGAAGATGATATGGAGCGATATAGAATTTTGCTTCAGACAAGGGGCAACAGACCGGATATTTTCGGAAATGACATTTACGCCACCCCTGGCGGCGAGTACACCGATTATGATATTCCGGGCGAAGCGCTGACAGACACAAGATTTGCCAATATGATTCGGGAAGCTGAAAAATATCTGGGATACCCGTATGTGTGGGGCGGCAGCAGCCCGTCTACCTCCTTTGACTGCTCCGGATTTGTTTCCTATGTAATCAATCACTGCGGAAACGGTTGGAGTGTTGGTCGTTTGACCGCAAACGGTTTGATGGGCGTATGCGACATTATCCCGAAAAGCTCTGCCAAACCGGGAGATTTGATTTTCTTCCAAGGCACTTATGATACCTCCGGTGCATCACACGTTGGTATCTATGTTGGCAATGGTATGATGATCCACTGCGGAAACCCCATTTCCTACGCTTCTATCGAATCGAATTACTGGCAACAGCATTTTTACTGCTTCGGCAGAATCAGAAACTAAAGGAGGGATGGCGATTGAGTGCCAAGTTAGACAGAATAGGTGCAGACCTTGAAAAAGCCCGTAAGAAACGGGCAGAATGGGATGCTAAGGTGAAAGACCTGGAACGCAGATACCGTGAGGAGGAAAATTCCGAAATCCATGAGATGGTTCATGCTGCGAACCTGAATCCCGAACAGCTTTCCGAGCTGCTCCGTATGTTTGCTGCGGATATGGCTCCGAAGCCTGATACGATCAATACTATGAATGAGGAGGAAACGCAGAATGAGATTTAAGAAAATTGGAGCCGCATTGCTGGCGTGTGCAATGTGTTTTGGCGTGTTTTCTACAACGGCATTTGCCTATGTAGATGAAAGCGTAGCGACTGAAGAACCTGCGGTCGAAGAAAAAGTTCCCGAAACAGAGCCGGAGGAGCCGATGCTACCGCTTACTCCCGACGGCAATCTGACTTTGGTTGATGACGCTGGCTCGCCTACGAAAAGCGGAAAGCAGTTCATTACCGCTGTAACCAAAAACGGAAACTACTTCTATATCATCATTGACCGTGATGATAAGGGCGAGGAAACCGTGCATTTTCTGAATCAGGTGGATGAAGCCGACCTGCTCAAGCTGATGGACGAGGAAGAAGTTGCAGAGTTCACCAAGCCGGTTGAGGAAACAAAGCCGGAAGTAGTTGAAACAGTTCCTGAAATTACAGAACCGACACCGGAGGAAAAGCCGAAATCCACAAATATGCTCCCGGCGATTCTTACTCTGATTGTGCTTGCCTGTGGTGGTGGATTCTTCGTATTTAAGAAAGTCCAGGAAAAGAAGAAGGCACAGGAAGCGGCAAAGCCTGACCCAGATGCTGATTATGTGGACGATGACGAGGACTATGGGTACGATCCGGAGTTTGAGGACGACGATGAAGATAGCTCCGTCGATGAAGATGATAATGAACCTGTGTAAACAGGATAGGCTTGATGCCTGGGGCAGCCTTCGGGTTGCCTTTACATAGTTTCCGCTTTCAAAAAATAAAAAAATTTGCGTTTTTGAAAGTGACATCTTGCATATACTATTAGCAGACAGTATAATAAGTACAGCGAAGCGGTTTCGAGAAATGAAAAAACTTCAATTTTTGAAAGCGGGTGACTATATGAAAACAATCACGAGAGCAAAATATCTCGATAGAATCATTGAACTGAATGGTACTCCTGACATCAAGATCATCACGGGCATTCGTCGATCTGGTAAGTCCAAATTGATGCAGGCGTATATTGCGTATCTGAAAAGCAATTTTGAAAACATCAATATTATCTTCATCGACTTCATGGATTTGGCGTATGAAGAAATCAAGGAATACCATGCCTTACACGCCTATGTGGAAGAACATTATCAGGAAGGAAAAACGAACTACCTGTTTGTAGACGAGGTTCAGATGTGTCCCAAGTTTGAGTTGGCAATCAATAGCCTGTACTCTAAGGGAAAATACGACATCTATGTAACAGGCTCTAATGCTTTCCTGTTGAGTGCAGATCTGGCAACTC
>PPYE01130876.1_pt1 | contig 14616 bp, 13 predicted proteins | sample 1559881 | NCBI WGS metagenome assembly PPYE01 (sample SAMN08240022, study PRJNA423297) | Human gut metagenome, whole genome shotgun sequencing project.
GCCGACGCCGATTCTTTCGTTGTTTTCCCGCAGAGGTCAGATCACGCATATTGATCCTTTCGCTAATCCTCACGGCAACTACAACGGCATCGTGACCGGATCTTCCGGATCCGGTAAATCCGTCATGCTGAATTCTCTGGCCCTCGGAACACTCTGCTCTAACGGTCGTGTTTGGGTGATTGATATCGGCCGAAGCTACGAAAAACTCTGTCACTGCGTCAACGGCCAATGGATTGAACTCTCAGATACGCCGCGTCCCGACGGCAAGATCGATTGTCTTAATCCTCTTTCTGTCACAAAGAACATTGAAGCCGATATGGACTTGGTTCTGCCTCTGATCGCTCAGATGGCTTCTTCCAATGAACAACTCGATGACTTAATGCTCTCGCACCTTCAGATCCATATTCGTCACATTTGGTATGAAGCCAAGGCGCTGAACAAAGTTCCGACGATTACCGACCTCACCCGATCTCTGCTTCACAACGGACGATTAGGAGGCGCTCATCCTCGTCTTAATGATCCTGAATGGCAAGCCTATTACGCTTCATTAACTACAGAAGAACAAAAGACGCTGGACGATCCTCGTCTCGTGGACCTCGGCGTCAAACTCATGCCATACGCTCAAGGCGGAGCTTATGCCTCCTTCTTTGAAGGAGAAGCCAATATCGACTTTGACAATCACTTCATTGTTCTTGAGCTGGAACAGCTCAATACCAAGAAGTCCCTTCAAGCCGTTGTCCTAATGCTCCTGATGTATCTCATCGACGTGGAGATGCGCCGAGGCGAACGCTCTCAGCCCAAGCTTGTCATCATTGACGAAGCCTGGGACTTAATGGTCCGAGGACATTCTTCTAAATTTATTGAAGCCGGTTACCGCAGAGCCCGTAAATTAAACGGCGCTTTCTTTACCGGCACACAAGGACCGGGAGACTACTGGAAGAGTTCTGCCGCTAAAGCGGCATTAGACAACGCCGACTGCAAGTTCATCATGAAGCTCAAGGAATCCGTCCTGAGCGAATGCGAAAAAGAATCTCAGCTCGGCTTAGACGACTACGAGCTTCAGCAGCTCCGTTCCCTTAAAGGTCTGAGAGATGTTTATTCCGAAGTCTTGGTCAAGATCGGAGATGCGCCGACTTCCGTGAATCGTCTGATTCTCGATCCGTTTTCTCTGTTGGTCATGAGTACGCATCCGAAGGACATCAGCGATATCAATCGCTTCCGCAAGGAAGGACTGTCGATGAGGAAAGCCATCGAAGCGGTTCTTTTAGAACGCGGTCAAGGCGAGTTCATCCCTTAATCCTTCTTCTCCTTAATGCTCCTTTAGCTCCAAGAGTTCAATCCTAATTCCGTTTAATCCTATGAAAATCTCCTTCCTCTCCGTCACCATCGCCGTCTCTATCGGCGTGGGACTGGGTTTCGGTGCTTACCAAGTCAAGGACCGAATCTCCGACTTTCTTAATCGTCCCCGCTTTGCGGTCGTTAACCTCAATTCTGTCGTTAAGGCCAATGAAGTTCGTGTCGTCTCCCAAGGCAAACGAGGAGGAGAAATCATGGCGGAAGCCGAGCGCTTCGCTAAAAGACTCAAAGAAGAACTTGCCCAGATAGAAAACGAATGCGACTGCGTTCTTCTGGTTTCTTCAGCTGTCATTTCTAACGCAAAACTACCTGATTACACCGCACACCTTTCTGCCAAACTCGGCCTTTCTGCCGAGCAGCAAAGCAATCAGCTTCAGCAGATCGAAGCGAGATTAATCAGCGGAGCCAAGTGATGAGCCGCATGAAAGCCCACCCAAGAGTCTTTTGGCATCGGCTTAAAGACCATGTCCGCCGTTTTGGCTGGATTTGGCTTGCTGTCTTCTTAATCCTCAGTCTCGTAAACAACCGCTGGCATCTGGCTTTAAACCGCTCCCATTCTCTGCCCTTCAAGCTCTTCGTCATCGAGCGAGGACAAAAGGATGTCAAAGTCGGAGATTACGTAGCCTTTGAACCTAAAGCTTCTTCGGTCGGCGGCTACCGTCTGACCTTTATCAAGGAAGTGGTCTGCGGTCCCGGCCAAGTGCTGACTCGTGAGAACCGGACGTTCTATTGCGACGGCAAAGAACTGACCACTGCCAAAAAACGCGCTCTAAACGGTAATCCTCTGGAAGCCACACAACCTCAGGTTTTGGGTGAAGACCAATACTTTGTGCGCGGAACGCACAAAGATTCTTACGACAGCCGTTATGAATCCTTCGGCTTAATTGATCGCTGCCGCTTCAGCGGCAGAGCTCATCCTCTCTTTTAATGGTAGAAGATTGTCATGAACCTAACCCGTGCAATTCTTTCAACCTGCGCTGTCGTCTCTTCCATCGTCTGCATTTCCGCCTACAGTGTTGCCTCGAGCGAACCTTCGGTGAACTTTACCGTTGCCAAACCCTGCTCTCAGGCGAGCGTACCTAAACCGAAAATGGAAATCCTCGAACCGCTCGGTCCGCTGCACGATATTGCTGAACCCGACATTCTCGAAGCCTTTAAATCTCGTGTCGGTGCCATGAAAGCGTCCGGTGAATACGATCGCCGTTTCAACCAAAACAAAGATCGTATTGCTAGAGAACTGGAACACCCGACACCGGTTGCAGGATTGAAGAAAGCCACGGAAATACGGGTTTGGGAATTGTCTGCTTCCGTCCCGGAAACCCTACCCGAATCTCTTCTTCGCCAGGCTCAGTCCGTCCCGATGCCGCATCTGTCTCGTTCACTGCTCTTCATTGACGGGAAGGATGCTAAGTCTATCGGTACCGCTCAAAAGCTCTATCAATCTCAAAAGGACATGCGGGTGGTTCTTGTCAACGGCGCGCCGGCAGATGTCTCCGAAAAGCTCCATCGCCGTGTGTTCTTTGATCAAGGCGGTGCGCTGGTTCGTGTCTTCGGAATTGAAGCCGTTCCAGCCCTTCTCTTTAATCGTCCGGAAGGCCCGACCGGTGCCGAATTTGCGCCCGACCAATTGTCCGAACTCCTTTCTTTGATGCCACAGCCATGAAACGCTCCCTCTTAACGCTTCTTTTGTCCTTTTGTTTTGTAGCTTCCGCTTCAGCCGGAAACTGCAAAGGCCGAATCATCAATCCGATCACAGATGTCTGCTGGAGCTGTGTGTTCCCGATTAAGCTCGGAGGCGTTATGCTTTCTTCCGGAAAGAACGCCGATCCGGAAACCGATGCCAATCGTCTTTGTCTCTGTGCTTCCGGCGCCAATATCACCGTGGGACTCAATATGTCCTTCTGGGAACCGTTAAGAACCGCCGAAGTGGTTCGCACGCCTTACTGCTTTCCGTCGCTCGGCGGAATGGAATTAAATGTCGGTATTCGAGCACCGGCCCACGGCCGTACTCCTAATAAATCCACTTCACCTCAGCGCTCTTCCTTTTATCAAGTGCATTGGTACTTCACGCCTTGGCTTTTTATCCTTGAAGTTCTCCTCGACACGAAATGTCTGGAACAGTCCGCATGGGATTTAGCCTATATGACAGAACTCGATCCGCTTTGGGATGATTCCGTCACAACCTTCTTCTTAAATCCCGATGCTTCGCTCTTTGCTAATCCGGCAGCAGCTGCGGCCTGCGCAGCGGACTGCGTAGCAGCAACATCTTCACTTCCTGTTTCTGAGCTTTATTGGTGCGCAGGCTGCCACGGCGGAATCTTCCCTTTAACCGGCTGGGTCGGATCTCACGTTCACTTTCCGCAAGCCTCTTCTCTGCTTGTCGCTCGCTTCACGATGAAGCTCCATCGTTCCGGTCTTCAATGGGCCGCTTACGGAGAAAAAGGCCAATGCGGTCCTTATCTCGAACCGATCATGGATAAGCGTGTCTATCGAACGCAAATGATGTACCCGTCACGCACCACCGGTAAACAAGACGGCCGATGCTGTTATCCGATGGGCGCTTCCACTTCGCTTTGGCATTCCAGCAAAACCTGGGCTTCCGGCGGAGAAGATGCGGCTTATCTGATCTATCGCAAACGAGACTGCTGCCAAGGTGCAGGGATTCAGCCGAGTTTATTTTGAAATAAACATACTTTTTCAAATCTTAATACTCCATCCGATCTAACCCAGATAAAACTTTTTGAATTAAACACACTTATTCAAAAATTCGTTTATGAATAAATCGTACTTTTTCGAATTCCTTCTGAGCGCCTTGATAACTTGTCCGCTGATCACCTTTGCTGCTTCGGAACCTTGGACGATCGAAGATGTCCTCGAAGTCTCTTCCGAGCTCTCTCAACAGATACGAGATCCAGAAGCTGCACCGCAAAAGCCTCTGCCTCAGGCCTTTGTCTTGGTTTCCTTTTCCATGCCGCAGGCTTCCTTAAAACGGTTGGCTCGTGACGCCAAAGACGCCGGCGTACCTTTGGTTTTCCGTGGTGTGCCAGAAACCAAAGGACCCTCTGACTCTAAACTCCCGCTCCTTAATCCTCAGTCGCTCTCGGCCTTTCAGCCTTTAATCGAATCCGGCGCCGATGTTCAGCTCAACCCTGAACTTTTCTCCGAATTCAATATCCGTCAGGTTCCTGCTTTAATCATCAAAGAAGAATCTTCCGCTTCCGCAGACGGCTTCGTCCAAGGCACCAAAGCCGTCATTGTTCCGGGGGACGTGACGTTGGGATACGCCTTAGATCGCCTGACCAATCGCAAAGACTCCGTCGGAGAGGTTGCCCGCACTCTTCGCGACAAACTTGGGAACCGTCAGTAATGCTCTACAACTCTCCTCGCGCGGCAATTGCCACAGCCCTCTTAATGCTCTTTAGCAGCCATACCGGTGCTTACGATAAGCAGTCCGCTATGGATGCCGCAAAAGAAGAAGCGGCAAAGCTGTCGATCAAAGACATTCTCACCGAGAGCTCCGCTTCCGGCACCGTTCCCGAATACGGCTCAGATGTTTCTGAACTCAAAGATCTGTTTGCTAAAGGTCAGGGCAATCTCTTAACACCCGGAACTTCAAAAGCCGACGGATGTTTGTCGCAAACTTCTATGGACTGCCGAGCAGTCCAGGTGATTTACGACACACATTCAAGACCCGGCTGGGAGGAATCTGATTTCGACAACATCTTGGCGGACCGCGATCATCTCTTAAACAAAGTGCCTGACCTTCCGTCTAACGGTGAGGAAATCTGCGAAACCATCACAACGACCCGGCCGCCTCAGACCGACTTTGCAGTCTGCGAAGAAACCACCGTCGGCAGCTCTACTCAGTCCTGCTTTGAAGGCTGGACAGAAAAGCTCGACGTCTCAACGCTCTTCGAATGTATTGCTCGAACGGGTAAGAAACTCACCGTTGAGTGTCTCGCCGATTACAACGAAACGAGCCAAGACTACACGTGTCTCCATACACCGCCTCAGACCTGCCACGTCGGAGAAAAAGTCGAAATCCAAAGCACCTATCAATATCGCTGTAAAACTCAGCAGTTTGAGCAGAACACCTATCGCTGCAATCGATATCTTGAAGTTGTCGGCTATTCGGGATGCGAAATTGGGAAGTTCTTTGAAGCACAAAGCGAGACTTCGTCTTCGCTCGGTAAAGATGCCTGCAACGGCGGAGACGTCATCGAGCTTAAATATCAATGCTCTAATGATCTGATCCCCAAACTTCGCATAGAAACCAACGTTAAAAATTCCGCTAACTTCGGTTTTGAGATACAGGCGGCCGACTTTCAGAACGAACATTACTTCTCGAACTGCAAAGGCGTCTGGACCGGACAAACCCGCTGCATCGGAGTCAACTGCACCGTCGATATCAAGATGGACATCTATACCCGTCCGGGTAAATGGGATTACTCCGGTTCCATCCAAAAGCGTTTTTCTTTCCAGAAAAACGTCAACGACATTTCCTTAGACAAGTGGCGCACCACCTGCGTCAGCGATGACGGCAAAGTCGTGGAGTTCGAATCATGATCCGTCTTCCTTTAATCGTCCTTTTGTCCTCCCTGACCGTCCTGTCTTCTGCGCCTGTCCGTGGCGCCTGCACGGACGGCCCCGAAGTCTGTGTCGACGGTCCCGGCTCCAAGTTTATTAATGGCGTTGAGGTCTGGCGCGAATGCTGGAACTATCAAACCACGCGTCACTGCACTTCAAGCTCGACTGTCGATTATTGTTCCGGCCTAAAACAAACACCGGGTTGTCGTCAAACAAAAGCAGAGTGTCTGAGTTACAGCCTGACCGGTACCTGTATGTCTTGGAACAGTACTTATATCTGTTCCGAAGAAGCAAAAGAAACAGAAAACATCGAAATTCTCGATAGTTCTCATACCGTTATATCCGGAACGGATACGACGACTTGTTCAAGTTTCTTAGACAATCCCGACTGCTATATCGCAGAAGAGAAATGTATCGAAGGTCCTGAGACACGAATCATTAACGGCGTAGCCGTTTATAAAGAGTGCTGGAAGAAAGAACTCGCTTTTGCCTGCGCTGCTCCCGGCGCCTCCAACAGCTGCCAAATCCTCGCCTCTAAAGGCTGTCAGCCCATAGGAGAAAAAGTTTGCGAGCGCGTCGGTGCCGACGGAACCTGCGCGCAGTATTCGCAGAAGTACCACTGCGTCAATACCGATCCGATTGAAGGCGATGACATTACGCCGGAAGGAACACCCGCTAAACCCGGTTTTGATCTTTTAGCCTGTAAGACTGCAACGGAAGGCATGACCTGTAAAGCCTCCGGTTACTCCTGTATGCAGACCAACGATAAAGGCGAATGCATTCAGCGCATTTGCCGTCCCGCTGAATGTTTGGACGGCATCTGTGACGGCTCGGGCGATCCGGCAGATACCGACTTCTCTAAAGTGATCACGATGCTTGAGACCGCGCGTCAAGGTGCCCTTTACGGCGACTACGACAACGGCCGCTTCTTTAACGGGGAAGTCGATGAATGCTCTAAGAAAGTCTTAGGCTTCTCCTGCTGCGACACCAAGGTCAAAGCCGGAACCGCCAATTCGTCTGCTTTCGGCAAAGCGATGAGCTTTGTCGGAGACGTCACCGTAGAAACCGTCAAATACATCGGCAGCCCATATGTATACGACGTGTTATCCGCCTCTGATGCCACATCCGGCATCCTCAATATGCTCTACGGCGATGCGACAAGCGGAATCTACAACCCGTCGCTCTCTTTCTATGGTTTCGGAATGACGCTCCAAGGCGGTCAGATGTATTTCACCTTTGACCCGACCTCTTTTGCGATGTCCGTTGCAGTCCAAATCGCATTGGACTATCTCCAATGCGAACCCAAAGAGCAAACCTTAATGCTCAAGAAAGGCCAGAAGCTCTGCCGCTACGTCGGAACTTACTGTTCCAAAAAAGTCGTTTCCTGCGTCGAAAGAAAAGAAAGCTACTGCTGCTACAACTCCCCGCTTGCCCGCATCCTCCAGGAACAAGGGCGCCCCCAGTTAGGCAAAGGCTGGGGCTCCGCTCGGAATCCTCAGTGTGAAGGTTTTACGCAGGAAGAGCTCGAACGCCTGGATTTTGATGCCATGGACCTGTCAGAGTTCGAAGCCTTAATCGTCCAAAAAAACGAACTCAACTCTGAAGCTGCCCAAGACCGAGGCTCGTCCCATACCAAGAATCTGGTCGACAAAGACTTGGGGGCCTATGTTTCCCCTTCCGTCGGTTCTTCGCATGTTGTCGACCCGAACTTCACCGGCACGCCCACTGCTCCGAACCGACCGTCTTCTTCTAACTCTCCGCTTAAAAATCTCAAAAAATAAAGCCTAATTATGTACAAAAGACCACAAAATCTTTGTCTGCTGTTATCCGTTGCCTTAACACTCGCCGCACCGGCCTCCCTTGCCGCTTCCTTTTGGGAGGAAGACGTTTGGCACTCAGACGATCGCGGCTTCCTTTACTACCCTCCGGAAGAAGTCAAAAAGAAAACACCCGATCCGAACGCCTCAAAGGACCTTTCTTTAATCCTCAGTGCGGCTGAACTTCGTGCCGAGTACACCAAACGACTGGAAAACGCGACCTTTTTCCCAACGGAAGCCAATGTCCTGGCCTTCCAAGAAGTCAACCATTTCGTTCAGGAAAAAGCCGCTCTCTTTACCGATATGAACCGCCGCGTTTCTTGGCAGAATCCGCAGTTTGATTTCTCCACGCTTAATCCGGCCGCCAACTTCGCTCAAGTCTCTTTAAAGGAAGACAGAAACCAAACCCGCAAAGAGCAGATACCGAAGATCACTCAAGACTGGGGTCTGATGTACTTCTACCGTTCTGACTGCCGCTTCTGCGCGCTTCAGTCTCCTTTAGTGAAACAGCTCAGGAGTTCATTCGGCTTTGAAGTGCTCGCCGTTTCCCTTGACGGTTCACCGAATGATCATTTCCCGGATGCCCTCCCCGACAACGGTGTCTCCAAACTATTAACTAACGGCTTAGGACTTGATCGGGTACCTGCGCTCTTTATGGTCAAACGTGATCAATCTGCTTCCTTCTTAGTTGCTTCCGGTGTCCTTTCGCTCGAAGACATGTTAAGCCGCATTCAGACGCTGGCTTTAAGCAAGCCCGGAGAGTCGCTTTTCGGCGGTGCACAAGCCGCAAATTCTGTGCAAAAGACCACAAATTTTTCTACCCCTGACGCCTTAGCCGCGACTCCCGTAACAACGCAGGCCGTCCCTCCGTCCCTTTAATCCTCTTCAGCCATGACCCGTAAATTCACAAAACTCTTCTCAGCTTTGGCTCTGAGCACCTGTCTCTTCACTGCAGACGCTTCCGCAGGCTTCATGAAAGACTTCTATTCTGCCGCAGGTTCTTATCAAGGCAATGTCACACCGGCAGGTGTCTATCAGTCTTCCGGCATGAATACCGTCACAGGCGGCGGATTTGTCTATCGAGCCCCGCGCAAAGACTTCAATGCGTTTTATTTCACTCCGCCTTCTCTGTCTGCCGGCTGCGGCGGCATTGACTTATTTCTTGGCGCCTTCGGTATTCCGTCTCGAGAAGAATTCGTCGCTTTCTTACGCAACATCGGGACCGCCCTTCCGGGCTTAGCTTTTCAGCTTGCCCTTCAGTCGTTAGCACCCGACCTCAATGAACAAGTCACCAGCTTCCGTGACATGATTCGCCAGTACACCAATATGTTCCAGGACTCCTGCACCTCTGCACAAAACCTCTTAAAGATGAGCGGCGCAGAGCAATGGATTCAGAAGACCGGCTTTGACGCCCGCAATGCTTTGCGTGCCTCAGGTATTGTTTCTGATGCTTCGGAAGCCGATGCGAAGACGCGCACGGACGGCGCCGCCGTTTTGGATTACGCGCCGACCCGTAAAGATTCCGGCGGAAATGTGGTCGATGCGCCGGAGTTAAACCTCACATGGTCCCTGCTTTCCGGCGGCAGCTTTAATGCTTCTTACAGCAAAGAATTAAAAGAACTCATGATGACGCTCGTGGGCACCGTCATTTATGTCCGTGAAGGCTCCGGTAAAGATACGGTGACACGTGCCATCCCGATCGCCGGTCAGGACTTAGTGGGTTTTCTTTTCGGACGCCCCGACACCCAAGTCTTAGAGAGTGAAGCTTTCCGGCTCCGCTGTGTCGAAGAAGACGGAGATGATCGCTGCTTGACTGTTAAAAAGACAACGCTCGATGAAGTTAACCTTCCCTATGAATTCATGAAGGCAGCATCAAACTACAGAAACTCCATCCTGCGCCGCGACCCCAATCTAGTCTCGGAAGCCGACATGCTGCTTTTAGCTTCGTCTTCTACCATTCCCTTAATCCGTCTGATCAATGCCACCGCTTCTCATCGTTACTTAGGCTTTTCTCAGGACATCATGCGCATTTATGTCGAGGCAGCTGCTTTTGAAGCCGTCATTCGAGCCATGGATCGTCTGTCTTTAGACATCAAAGCCGCAGCTTCTGCCTCTTCCGCCTCTCAAACCGGCGTCATTGCCGCCGAACACCTAAAAGTCATTGAGGCAAGAATCGATGAGGTTCGTAAAGACATCGCATCGCGCAGCGATGCGGTCTTTCAGCAGATGAGCCGAGCCCACTCTTTCATTACGCAGATTGAACACCTGGAAAGAAGTGTCAAAGGCGCCTTAGCCGCTGACTTAGCGGCCAACCTTTCCTTCGGAGAAAACCTCTAATGGTGATGGACTATTACGCCTACTGGAACGGAGGCCAAATCCGAGACTTATTCGAAGCCTTAGTTTCGATTTGCTCTGGCTCCTCCTACGAAGGTCTGCTTAAAACGGCCGTACTCGCCGGTTTTCTTGTCACGCTCACCGGCGCCCTTCTGAAGTGGCAGGGGTTGGCTTCAAAGGTTTATCTTTTTGCTGCCGTCTTGTTTTATTCCGTCATGCTCGTCCCTAAAGTGGATATCGCTGTACACGACGAACGAAGCGCCGATGTTTATGTCGTGAGCAACGTGCCCTTCGGCGTCGGCTTCTTTGCGTCTGCGACCTCTAAGATCGGCCACTTTCTCACCGAAAGCTTCGAAACCGCTTTCTCTTTGCCGGACGCAGAGCGCTTCTCTAAGTTCGGCTTGGTCTATCCTCAGCGCGCCTTAAATAGTCTCTTAGCCGCCGGCCCTGTCACACCGGAAGGCCGCGCCTTAACCGATCGCGTCATTGCCGACTGTATCGGCCCCGAACTCTTGGATCATCCCGATAAAGCGGCGGAACTCAGCCACTCAGGCGACATTTGGGCCACGATTTCCGCAGACGGCTGGATCAATCCGGCTCGTTCTTCCGTCTCTTCCGACGGCACGGTCCAAAGATGCGATCAGGCCCTCCAAAGCTTGGATCAGCACCTCAATACCGTTGAACTCGACTTCTTATCCAAGCGTCTCGGTACTGTCTTGGTCCCCGAAAGACTTGATCCGGCAGACGTCATTCGGCGCACGCTTCCGCAGAGCGAAGCCCTCCTGCTTGGCGTATCCCGTTCCTTAGAGCAAAGTCTCAAGCATTCCGTCATGCTCACCGCGCTTCCGCGCGGTATGGCTTCCATTGCTGCACAAGCCGGCGCCCCGTTGGATCTCGCTGCTAAATATTCCGCTTCTCAAGCCAATCTCACATCCGAAATCAATTACCGCACATTAGCGCGTTTAGCGGAACACAGTCTCCCTAAAATCCGCAACTGCGTTGAATTCATCGTCATTGCCGCCTTCCCCTTAATGCTCCTTTTGATGGTGGCCGCGGGAAGCGCCGCCGGCGCGGTTTTTCGGTCGTTTTTCGTGTTGCTGATTTGGTTCCAGCTGTGGGCGCCGCTCCTCTCCGTTGCTAACTATCTGATGATTTCCGTAGACGCCAATCCGATGAATCGTATTGCAGCAGAATTCGGCGGAAGTACTTTGCTGGCAGCCGGAATCATTCGTGAAGCCGGCGCCACCTCCCAAGCCATTGCCGGAAGCATCATGCCTTTGATTCCCGTAATTGCCTTTGCACTTGCCAAAGGCAGCGATATGGCTTTTGTCTCTATGTCCACAGGTTTAATGGCGCCTGCACAAGGTGCTTCTTCCGGCGCCTCCACTCAAGCGGCTGCCGGAAACTTCAATGCCGGAAACATCTCTACAGGAAATACATCCATGAACTCTGCTTCCGCAAATAAATCCGACCTTTCTTCCTCCTGGAGTGATCCATATGCTTCTAAATCTCAGACAGCTTATGGCTCCGTCACCAGAGATGAAACCGGAACAGTGACAGGTATGGCTCGAACATCTATTGATTTGGGCGTTTCTTCTTCCGGTGCATTAACGCACAGCCGAACCACGGGAACTGCATCTTCTGCCGCAACAACTTTGACCGCTTCCGAGAGTCAGGCTCTTTCTCTGTCTTCGGCTGCCTCTTCTTCAAATGCCGTCAGCCGAGAATTTGCTCGTGCCATGAGCCAAGGATTATCCGAACGTCTGAGCGCCGGACAGTCTACCGCCGGTTCGTCTTCATCTTCTTATTCGAAGAGCACTGGAGAATCTTCAACCTTATCCAGAGGCTTATCGAATTCCGAGAACTTGGCATTCACGAGCGGAGCAAAACTTCAAGCCGGAGGCGGAGAAGCACAGTTCTCCACAGATGCGGCAAAGGAAGCTGCCAAAGATGCCAAGGGAGCTTCTTCCGCTTCGTCTGAGAATCTAAACTTAGCCGCAGCTCAAAGTAGTCCGGCCGTACTCGGAGCCATTTCGACGCAGAGCAAAGATCCCGAAGGAAAACCTGTTGCACGCCAAGTACAAAATGCGATGTCCCATCTTCGCGGAGCAGCTGAAGCTACAGGAATGGGAATCGGTCTGGAGGCGAAAACTGCTCAGCAGTTCGTAGACACTGCAACGGGGTCTCAAAGCGCCGCGACTCAGCGTCAGAAGGCTGAGGCCTACCATGCGCTCAAGAGCACGGCAAAAGAAATTGCCGCCTCAACTTCAAATGATGAGATGCGCCGAGCCGCTAAAAACTTCTCCGCGGCATTGGATAAGGCCTATCGCTCCTCTAATGATCAAAGCCGAATGCTGTCAGAGACGTTCTCTGCTTCTCGATCTCAGTCAGAGAACCTAAGCGGAACAAATCAAACTGCCGTCAATAACGACATCTTGGTTATGCAGAAATTACTGTCTTCAGACAAGTTGTCTGCAGAATCTCACCTTAAAGCTCTTTTCGATTCTTCTGATAAGCGAGAGCATTTAAGTGCTTCAGCTGCCGCTGATTCTTACGACCGCGCTGCAGATGTCCGTCACTTAGGTCCTGGACAAATACAAGAAACCGATCTTGAACAAAACGCTCTTAAACGTCAAGGAAGAGGCTCCTTATCTGCTTTGCAGCACAAGGGAGAAGCAGTCCTCGGAAAACAAGAAAAATTGCTTAAAGAAAAGGCCGAAGACGCCTCTTTCCAGCCGTCCTCGTTAAACTCGGGATTGAAAGATTTCAATAAGAAATTTGATGAGCAGGAAGAGACAAACTCAGTAGGACTTATGAACCAGGATGCGATGACTGAGCTAAGGCGAGATCGTATTGAAGATGCCTCTGCTAACTATCTGAACGAACAAAAAGGCATGAGCACAATCCTCCTTAATTCTCTTGCAGGCGGACTTGGTTACAGAGAAGCCCGAGTGGAAAAGGAAGCAAAAGACGAAAACTAATCTTCTACTCCTAAAGTTCTTATCAGAGAAGAAAATTGTTTGTCAAAGGTTTGGGAAAAAAATATCGTCCAAGAAGACTTTTCATTCGTCATCTTCTGCATCCACTGGAGTCTCGAGATCAATCTTAATGTCTTCTACGAGAGAAGAAATTTGCATAAACTTCTCAACTGTCATAGGAACTAAGCTCTGCGGAGAATTTTCTATGTCCTTGGCGAGAAAACTTAAAAAGTTATTCAAGACGGGACCGTCTTCACAAATAGCTAACTTGCTGATTACGGCCTTCCCGTCTGAATTTACAGAGTAAACAAGTTTGTCCTTCTTGCTTAAATTCATAACATTCCTCATGACTTCGGCGATCGTTGTCTGGTATCTGTCAGATGAACTGCCTCGCGCTCACGTGAAAGGTTTCTTGGGAGCGTGCTCTCATAAAACCGTGAACGTAAGTACGCGGTAGTTCATTTATAGAGGATTAATTAAAGAAATTAAATAAAGTTAAATAAAGTGAAATAAATAACTATTTGTTTTTATTGTAATTTTTATAACGCCAACAGTAGAGCGCTGGCAATAGAGAAAATAAAAAGGACAACTCAAGCTTTTGACTTCGCATTTCAGGGTTTCAGTTTTGTAACCTTAAGAATATCGACAAACTCAAAAAGCTTCTTCTCACCGTTAGACGCAATAATCAACGAACTACCTTGCCTCAGACCTTTGAAGCCAACGGTGTCCTTAGTTACCAAGAAAGTCTTTAGTTCGTCAAATCTTTCCGGCTTGCCGTCTTGCCCCGGATAGCGAACTCTTATGCTGACTTCAACGCCGTCCTGAATAACCGGACCGGTGCCTTGAGATGTAATTAGAAAACGCCTCTCATCCTCTGGACTGATTTGTTTCCATCCTGAATCAGGATTGTCCAATTCATTGCCAAGTTTTCGCAAAGCCGAAAAAATATTACTTTCTATTTCTTTTCTACGCACTTCTTGGCCGACAATTTTCTCTTTGACTCCTGAATAAACACAGAGAACGTATGGAAACTGAATATTAATCTCATGATTAGTGTCACAATACTGAGCAGCAAAATCCAGAAGATATTTTCCGTGCACGAGGCCTGGCTGCTGGTAGTACAAAGAGTCGCCTCTGCGGCAAGCAATGACTTCAGAAGGCGAATTCACAAGGCAAAGCCGTTGGGCTTTTTCCGCACTTACCACTTCTTGGGTAAAGAAGCTCGAAAAAGCTAAGCACAAAATTACGCCAAATGCTGAAGTAAAAGGCCTTCCCATACTCTCTCACCCCTCCTTAACCTTTCTTGAGAATTTATGTCTGACGTGTTTGATCAAGTGAGTCTTGCCTAACCCGCTTCCCGAATGAAAGACAACATTACTGCTTTCGCAAATACAATCCGTTAAGACCTTAACCTCCTTTGATTTACCACAAATGTATCCTTCGTATACACAGGCGCCGACAACAAAAGAATTCTCCATCTTATTTGTTTTTCAATTATTGAATTTTCAATAATTTGATTTTAAATAAACGGGATATCCTCAAAG
>PPYE01597684.1_pt1 | contig 14613 bp, 10 predicted proteins | sample 1559881 | NCBI WGS metagenome assembly PPYE01 (sample SAMN08240022, study PRJNA423297) | Human gut metagenome, whole genome shotgun sequencing project.
TCCTGAAGCATTTCGTAAGCATACATTGGCTTTTGCCTCAAAAGAAAAAGAACCAGCATATCGGTCGTAGCTTTTTTCAAGCCATCTTTCATCCCTGCCACAGTGCCACTGCGTTTTTTGGATGTTTGGGATGGTTGCTCCATAGTGTTATCTCCTTATGTTCATCAATATTATACAATGAAATGTCACTATTTTCAACATATTTATTATTGACAAATATAGATATTTTTATATATTCTATAACTAGGATATATAATGTCAGTTCAGTTGGATGGGCATTAGCGCGCGAGATGTCTGTGCAATAGAAAAGCATCAAACCATGAAAAAGGAGTTGAAGAATTATGAAGAAAAAACTGTTCGCCTTTGTACTTTGCGTTATTATGGCAGTCACGATGGCCGTACCTGCGTTTGCAGCAGAATCAGAAACGGGGATTTTGAATATTCCTATCGGTTCTTCTATACAGCCAAGAACAGATGTCGGTTCGCAGTACTTCCAATTGAGTGGTACGTCTCTCTACTTAAATATTAACAATAGCGCCCACCCTGGGTCGGCTCAGGCCAATGATGTTGTTATTATCTGGACTGATACGGCTTACAGTGATAAACTCTGGACTGTGACTTATGGCAGTTATGGCGGATACTATTTCCGTACTCAGCTTAATTTAGATTTAGCAATGAATATTAACCACGCCCAGAATAAATGTACACTTTACAGTCCATTAAACAACACGACGAGCGGGAAAAGTGACAGCGATGTTTATATGAATGGAAACCGCATACAACTCTCGCAGTGGCCATATCAGTTGACTAATACTGTTCCTCAGTCCGGTTATACTTGTTACTGGACAGCTAATGGATCGGACTATATAACCCATAAGTAAAAGCTTAAGAGAGGCGCTTAGCAGACCGAAAGCTGCACTCTCTAACGAAAATAGAAAGTGTAGCTTTCGGTAATAGAATGGAGAAAAACATGAAAAAAACATTAAAAAGTTCAATTGCTGTAACTTTAATATTTGCTTTTCTATTATCTGCTTGCAAAGAAACGCCTCGAGAGCAAATTAGAAGCAGTACTATTCCTTCTAGTAAAATTTCAGATGAAATTTCAGAACAAAATATATCGGATATTTCCGAATCTGTGTCTTCTGAAAATCCAATTCGCTTAGTGACTCATGATGTAGAATTCTCTGACCGTACAACAGGTAATGAGAATGGATATTATTATCTTGAAAAGGGAGATGGTGTGTCCGCAAACCTACGATATATCGATTATGCTTCAGGACAGGACATCTTTCTGTCTTCTCGTCCAGAGGGAAACCACTTTACACCAGAGGACGAAAGTTACGTTTCTTCAATCGCGGGGTTCGGAGAAGCCTTTCCAATAGGCAATGCTCTTTATCTTGTGCGTTCGGGTGCTCCAAGCTATAAAGATCTGTTGGGGCAGGACGCTATGGCCGCAATTTTCCGGATGGATTTGAATGGCTCACAGCGAACGCAAATATATACGGGAATGGCGAACGAAGTCTTGCAATCTACTATGGCAAGCGATGGTAAAAGTTTATTTTGGGTTTCGCAGCGGACAGAAATGGAAAATGATTCTCCGATTCAAAAGCGGTATCTTGTTCAAATGGATATCCAAACCGGTGAAACCAAGGATTTAAGTGAGTTAACGAATAGTTCTTGGTTGATTGGTGCAGCAGATGGAGTTTTGATTTTCCATAGTATATATGCTGAAACTGGTACAGCGGCTGGTATCCCTGAAATGACGCACGAAATTTTTGCGTATTCTTTTGAAACCGAAGCGCTTTCTGTACTTCAAACATGGCCCCAGCAAGAAACCGCTTCAACCCATGTATTCAACAATTCACTTGTAACAGCCAGTCTTTTAAGTCGCACTGTAATGGTGCGAGAGCTTTCTTCAGAACAGAATCTAGTGACCTATCAATTCCCTGATTCTGTATCTGAAGATTTATCGGGATTCTGGTTTGAAACTTGTCGAGACGGAAGATATGCTTTTTGGGATTATTCTGCTGAGCAACTTCATGTATTGAATCTTTCAACCGGAGAGTGGAACTCCGTTACATTAACTTATGATGATCCCGATAAATTGGAACTGCGCCCTGTGGAAATATACGCAGAGAATACAACACAGTTCCTAGTTTGCTATGATAAAGAAATTGTAGAACGACACTATTCTAATTTGGAGGGCACAATATCTACATTACAACGCACACAGCCCTGTTTTGCACTTATTGACAAAGAAGACTACTGGAATAGTATTCCCAACTACCAGGTAATAGTTTTTAATGAGTAATTCAGATTATCGATTAGACAGTAGCAAGTCAACCAGATTTACCAAAATGGTAGACCATACTCGATATTTAACGGCTACGGATACTGCGGCAAGCAATGTCGTATTTTCTTTTCTGTTGTCAATCTGTATTATCATCTTCAGGCGGGAGCGGGGCACCTGTTGGATTTGCCGCATATAACGAGAGCAGCCTTGCTCAAAAATGGTATGTTAAACCTGTATAGCATTTATAGGATACTTAGTTAGCATATTAATATCTTTCGTATATCACCAGATGCTTGCTTCGGCGAACTTCTGGTGATATATGTATAGAACTTTATATAAATCATAATTTTGATGCTATAAAAGAGGTACAAATGAACTTAAAAAAGATATTTGCGGTTTCCATTGCCGGCCTGCTTACAGTCTCCATTTTATTCGGATGTACGGCTCTGCAACAGGCGAGTGATACAACAGAGGATGTGACAACATCCTTGCATTTTGTTGACTATACTCGGCAGGGAGACGGAAATGGTGCTGGTGACGGTTATTATCACCTAGTTCCAAGAGCGGATAGTTCTAACAATATATGTTTTGTAGATTACAAAAGTCGTACACAGGTATATCTATGCAACCGACCTGAATGTGAGCACTGCGATGACACGTGTACTTCATGGTTGCCATACGGTGCCGGGGGCGGCGCTTTATTTGCTACCGAAGATCATTTGTATTATCTTTCTTTTGGAAATCGAAATCCTGATGTTGTAGAAGCTATTGGTAAAGATGCCCTGCCGCAGTTGATTCAATTAGCACGAAATGGCACCGAAAAAGAGGTAATGCATACCTTCGGCGCAGCTGATATTATTCGTGAAGGCGTTGTATTCGACCATGATAACATTTATTTTATATGCGATTCTTTCGAGAATTTTGAACAAAATGGCAACTTGCCTGAACGTATTCTCTATCAATATGATATCACTGATAGAGTTCTAAATAAGTTAGAAAAACTTTCTCCCGATGATCAAATCATTGGAACTAGCCAGAGGGAAATATTTCTCAGTACAACTGAAGGTGCAGCGGACTTATCTCTTGACGCTGAAAATTTGCAAACTAAGGTTTGGTCTTATAATGTGGATACTCACGAGAAGTACGATCTCCTTACACATTCGTATCTAACAGTAGGACGTGCATATGATGGAGTTTATTATTTATATGATCCCTCAACAACAGCACTTTCCAAAACAGCAATGATGCAAGATGGACAAACGGAAGTCATTCGAGAGGCAGTATTCGAAACTGAGTTCTGTACATATCCCTACGAGGTAAAAACGGTTTGGGGAAAACATCTTTTTATAATGTACGAAATCCCACAAAATAATGAACGAACAGAATACAAAGCCACCTTACAGTCAATTGATTTAGTTTCTGGTGAAGTGGAACCAATTAATCTTCGCACTGACGTCATTTTCGGGACAACAACACCAAAAGAAGTGGAGATTGTGGATGAAACCTCAGATCAATTTTTAGTAATCGCTTCGGTAGAATACATAGATGTAACCATCCCCTTTACTAACGCACCGATAACCCTTTCCTATCCTTATTTTCATTATGCACTTATCGATAAACAGGATTATCTGGATTCAAAGCCCAACTATATACCTATTGAGATTGGTTGATTACTCTTTTGGTGGAAACGCTGTAGAAGCATTTCGAGCTTTAAGGGAAGGAGCCAACGATGCTTACAAAAACGCAAAGCATTCTTCGCCCGTTGCTCGTAGTTCAACAACTTTCAAAAATTTATTACAGCACTTTTGAAAAAAGAAAAACGAGCATTAAATAGTGTAGACTTTTCTTTCCACTGCCGGTATGATGCTGTTTGGCTGCCTTGTGGCCACGCCATATCAAGTAACCTGTTTTATTGTAGGGATTTTCTCTTTGCGTAGACGTCTCGATGGTTATCACGCGAAGACACCGTTGCGATGCTTATTCTTGTCGATTGGCGCATCCATTTTCTGTTTGAGCATTGTAAAAAACCTTATTCAGTATAGTCTCTCAATTCTTATTTGGATTTTATTCATCAGTCTCTCTTCGCTGTTTTCAATTCCTCTCCTCATAGCTCTCCAAACTGCCCGCTTACTCCTGATGAACTTGCTGCTTCCTAGATAAAGGTAAAGCATATTCTTATATGGAATCTGTTTTGGATTTTTACACATTCAAACTGTGCGCTTTATTGTGAAATGGGAAGCATAGCGGCCGCTGTTTCCTTTTTTGTATCAAAATTCAAGGAGCTAAAATCATCTCTTTCTGAAAAACTGGCTGGCAAACTGGATGACCTTACACGTTGCGATATGCGCGAGTGGCCCCCTACGAGCATCCCCATCTGCTACCAGCCGCAGCATCCTCAGCGGGAAACTGATAATACGGATAAATAAAGTCTTTCCCCCACTCTTAGTGGATTCAGTATCGGCGCGCGAGATACTGATTCGATACGTCCGAACCAAATTTGCAATGCAAAGGAGATGTAATTTATGAAAAAGAAACTGTTTGCGATGGCGCTGTGTCTGCTCATGGTGGTCGCGATGGCTGTGCCTGCGTTTGCTATGCAATCCAATGTTGCACGAGCACCTGTTGTCGGAATTCCCTATTTTCTTGCTTGCTGGAACGGACAACGTGACGCAAGTGGCAATATGATGGTTTTACGCGGAAATGGAATGAATGCAACAATGACAACGAATATAATGAGTGATAAAGGCGCATGGCAGTATCTCGCTGCACCTCATGGCAACATGTACCTCCGTAATACTGCTAGCCCTCAAGAGGTTGTCAATATTTATCGAGTTCTCCAAGCCGGTATTTACTATGAGTGTAAAGGGTATTGGTATGATCATTCAACGTCCGGTCGTGATCAGCGTATCGCCGTTAATGGCGCACAGGTTTATCTCGCAAACCCATTGGTCAGTGGCACATGGTATTTGCAAGCAGATCGTTCTGCACTGTCGGTTAGTTCCGTGATTTTTTATCAGGACGGAGCCAGAGCACAAGCACAATGGTACTGGGGAGACGCTCGATATAACTAACAGGGATTACGATACGGGAGGCTGCGATGCAGCTTCCCGTATCTAGTGCGTTTAGGAGGTGTCTATGAAACGTGTCATTGCATCTTTTTTATTGATGTCGATTCTACTGTATATTCCGGGCTGTCGGTCATATGGTTCGGGCAAATCATCTGCTTCTTCCTTAGAGCAGCCCTCTTTATCGGACAATACAACACACACTGCGCCAATCGTCAATGATTTGGATTACCGTATTGCGGCTAGACCGGATGTTATAACTCGTGGTAGTTCGAGCGACAAAGGCTTCTTTCAAATATTTTCTCATACCGATGGGCATTCTAACCTAATGTTTATTGACTATGCCACGGCGCAGCAAGTTTTTGTGTGTAGCTCCCCCAGCTGCAACCACAAAGATGAAACTTGCTCATCATACATAGAAAGCGATGGGTACACTGTATTTCCAGCGGTGTATGGTAACACTATATTATTAGTATACAACAGTCTGAATCAATGGGGAAATGCGCCTCAAGCTTCTAAAATTGAAAAAATGGATATAAACGGATTGGATCGGAAACTGCTATGCACATTTAGCGGCAATATTTTAATTAATGATGGCGCTGTTGTTGGAGACGGTAGAATTATTTTATGTGCTACTAAATTACTTTCTAATGCGGAAAATATCGGAACGGTTCCTTGTCTTTTATCTATTGATATTGGCACAGGAGAGTGTTCAGACCTTTACCAGGTTAAAACAGGAAATGGCGAAATGCAAAAATCCTTATTTATACGAGGAGTATCCGAATCTGGATTTATTTTAAAGACAATCACCATCAATGAATACGAGGAATCCGATGATGCCGGTATTGCCATGCAAAATATGCAAAACGCTACAGTTCATCGCGTTTTTGAGCTTTCTTTCGATGGGCAACGTGAGAAAGAACTTCTCAGATATACAGGCTCGACGTGTTTTGAAGAGTATAGCGGTCGTGAATTAGTCTATTTGAGCTTTGATAAAAACACTTGTTCTTTATATAAAATTAATAGTGTGACAGGGCAAAAAGAAATAATCATTAAGGATTTTGATACTGTACCCAGCATACGTAAAACAGAAGTCCCTCTTACATCTGAAAATTTTTTCATTGTCGGTTTCATCGATGATTATGTATTGATTAATCAATTGTATCAAGAACACTATGACGCACAAAAAAACATTGAGCTTCTTTACACCCAATATGCTGTTAATACCGAAACCGGAGAGGTTATCGAGATAACATTATCCAACTATCTCATGGCCACCCGAAAGCCGATAAACATCATCGCTCAATTCTCTGATACACTTTTGGTGGATGCTGTTGAGGAAGTGGTGGATGGTATAACCTATCGCCGTCCGGGAATGATCAGCGTTGATGACTATTTGAAATCAAAGGGCGAATATATAATGATCGAACAACTTCTTGAAGAAAAGCTTTCGTAAAATCAACAGCAAGACGGCCATAGGCAAACGATCTAACAAATTGCATGCATAATAATCCAACAGCAGTCAGTCAACCTACTGTATGCTATCATTCACAATGGAAAGTCAATTTTTATTGTTCTTCAAGTAGAGGTAGTATTTTGCATACCGATCATGCTACTCGAAGCCAAATTTATCTATCTAGCAAAGTAAGCGTCGAGCACAACTATCATATGGGGGATTATTTATGCCCAATATAGAATGCCATCTGGAACTGCAGCATCTCACGAAAACATACCGCACAAAGAAAACATCCAAAAAGGCCCTGGCCGGAGTGAGTTTCACTCTCGGCCCGGGCCTTTACGGCCTTTTGGGGCCCAATGGCGCAGGCAAAAGCACCATGATGAATATCATCACCGGGAATCTGGACGCTACCAGCGGAAAGGTACTGTGGAACGGTAAAAATGTCCTGCGCATGGGGCGGGAATTTCGGCGCGTCCTTGGATATATGCCGCAGCAGCAGAATCTGTATGACAGTTTTACAGGCCGCCGTTTCCTGCTGTACATAGCAGCACTCAAAGAAATTCCCCGGAGTGATGCAGCGTTACAAGTACAACGTGTCGCAGAGCTGGTACACCTTTCCAGTGAATTGGAAAAACGTCTGGCAGCCTATTCCGGCGGCATGAAACAGCGTCTGCTTGCTGCCGCCGCATTGTTGGGTGAGCCGCAGATCCTCATCATGGACGAACCCACCGCCGGGTTAGACCCGAAAGAACGTGTACGCCTGCGTCAGGTATTGGCCCAACTCGCCCATGACCGCATCATTATTATTGCCACACACGTAGTCAGCGATGTGGAGCATGTTGCCAGTGAAATCCTGCTGCTCAAGGAAGGACAACTTGTGGATCAGGTGTCTCCTGCCGCGCTTATTGAAAAATACGCGCCGGGCGGCACACTGGAAGACGTCTACCTCACCATTTTTGGGGAGGACGAAGCATGACACGCCTGCTTTCCGCTGAGCTGCGCAAGGTGTGGCACAGCCGTTTTTTTCTTCTGGCGTTTTCCGTGCTGCTCGGCGCCAACCTGTTTTTGCTGTGGTTCGGCACGGGCCATACGCCGGGCAATGTTCCCTCCTCTGCTTATCGAAAGCTGGAACAGCAGATTTCCGGCATGAGCATGGAGGATATGGATGACTTTCTGCATGAGGAACTGGCCCGCACAGAGGGACTGAGCCATATCTATAACATCCTGCGCACAGAAGCATACAACAACGGTCAAAAAGACGAACGTCTCCGCGAAACCTACGCCGATGATTTTGAACAGTATTATGATATTTATGAAGCAGGCGGGTTCCTGAAGTACGGGGAAACGCTGGCACAGGAATACCGTTTTCTGAACACCATCGTTCTGGAATTTGAGCAGGTAAACGGATACGAAGAATTTCTGACATCCATCGAACAGAAAGCCCGGCAGCTTTCCTCGATCTCTATTTTCGCGGAGAGCAAAAGCGGATACGACATGGAAAACATCCGTGTCACAGATGAAGCGTTCAGGGATATGCGCGGTACGTCCATTCAGTATTATCCGCAAAAAGGCATCATGACCGCACTGGATTTTGAACTTACGGATGTCGTAACCGTATTTGCGATGCTGCTCATTGCCACGGTGCTTGTCCGGGCCGAGCGGGACAACGGTCTGCTCGCGCTGGTGCGTTCTACTCCGGCGGGCAGGCTGCATACCGCTGGCGCAAAGCTGCTGGCATTGGGCGCAAGCCTCGCAGTTGTTCTGGCTTGCCTGTATGGCGTCAACCTTCTGTACTGCGGCGGGCTCTATGGTCTGGGGCCATTGAACCGCTCCATTCAAAGTGTGCCGCAGCTGATGCGCAGCACATGGAAACTGACGGTCGGCCAATATCTGTTCTGTTTTTTTCTCACGAAATGGCTGGCGGCATTCATCTGCGGTATATGGGTAATGCTGGCGATGCTGTTTGCCAGAAGGCTTTTCACGGGCGCATTGGGGGCTTTGGCTCTTATTGTATTCAACCTGTTCATCCGATCTGTTATCCCTGCCACCAGCAGATTGAATGTGATCAAATACGCCAATCTCATAAGTTTACTGCGCACCAATGAGCTGCTGGGCGGATACCGCAATCTGTATTGGTTTGATCACCCGATTCCTCTGCTTTTGGTGGAGTGCGTTGCCGCTGTTTTGTTCGGTATATTGTTTGCGCTGGCATTCTGCTTTATTTTCAGCCGTCACTATTTTACTGCAGCGGGACGTCGGACAGGCAGAAGACTTTTCAGGCGTAAAATCCCCGCATTCACGACGCCAATGCATCAGGAAACCTACAAGCTGTTGGTGATGCAGGGCACAGCATTATTGCTTTTGTTATTTGCGGGGTTTCAAGTCTATACCGCAGTGACAACGGAAAGCTACATCGACGCGGACGAGATCTATTACCAATATTACATGAAGCATGTGGAAGGTCCGTTGACACAGGAAAGTGTTGATTGGCTCTCGCAGCAGCAAGAAGAATTTCGCCCCATCTACCAGCTCAATGCTGCGTTAATGTCGAAAAAGATAACTTCACAGGAATACCAGGCAATGATGCAGGGTTACTCCAGTTTGCAGCAGAAAATGAATGTATTCCAGCGTGTTATTTACAAGGCTCAGATGCTGAAAGAAAAACCTCGTATGGAAATGGTCTATGAATCCGGCTGGCTGAAGCTGTTCGATCAATATGACACGCAGGATCTGCCTGATACGCTTTGGGCATCTATCCTATGTGCAGTATGTTTTTCCGGGTTGTTCGCAATGGAGCGGCAGACGGGGATGATCAAAGTCATCGGCACAACACCGCTTGGACGGCGTGCCACCGTGCGGTACAAGCTGTTGCTTTCTTTTACTGTATGCGGCTTAATAACGGTGCTCAGCCTTTTACCGCGCTTTTGGGTCTCTATCCGTGACTACGGACTTGGCACATGGATGGCTCCGGTTTACAGCATCAGCGAATATTACAACGCGCCGGAGATACCTTTGTTTTTAATGGCAGCAATCCAGACTTTTTTTCGATTGGCCGCGGTGAGCTGTATGGCCAGTGTGACGCTGGCTCTTTCGCAGCGGATTGGCAACACCTTTGGCGCAATGTTTGCGTCCCTGCTCATTTTTTCTCTGCCGCCGCTGCTCAGTGTCTCCGGCTTAACGAATGCGAAGTGGCTTAGTACATACCCGTTGTTCCACATCTGTGCGCTCTTTGGCGCGAGCACACAAGCAATCGGGATTATGGTTCTGTTCATCGCCCTTATAACTTGTTATCTCTGTTCAGAATTCTTATTTGCACATTTTAAGTAAAAATCATTTTACATTCTGCGCGCTTCTTGATTATAGTCCAAAAACGATTATAATATAAAAATACGGGGCAGCAGCGCATATAAATTCGAGATCGTACTGGTGTGGAATATGGTGATTCAAAAAGCACGAAAACTTTTCTCGTTTGGAAAATTTTATCTGCAAATTTTATATGTCCCCCCTGCTAAAGATAGAAAAACACAAGCACCCTGAAAAGATTGTTGTGTATTTTGAAGCCAAACTTAATGACATTGCCTATAAAGGGAGCATATCATGGAGGTGATGGGCAATTTTTATTCCTGCCGCCAATATGGTGGCAGGGATCAGAGCCGAGGATGAAATAATCATTGAAAATGAGGCCGTCTTCTGAACAAAAGAGGCGGGAGACCTGCGTCTCCCGCCCTGTTCTCTTATCATTGCAGCGTAGAAAATTCGGTACGACCGGCCACAACAATGTGCTTCAGTTGCACATCCTCATCAAATACCAGCAGGTCTGCAGCCTTACCCACCTGAATGGACCCGGTGCGAGTCCCGATGCCCAGCATCTCAGCCGGCGTCAGGGACGTCATGCGCACCACATCGTACAGCGGAGCGCCGGTCAGATTGCAGAAGGTGCGCACCAGCATATCGGTGGTTGCCACACTGCCCGCGAAAGCACTGCGGTCCATCAGCTTGGCCACGCCGTTCTCTTTGATGCAGGGAACGCCGCCCAGAGAATATTCGCCGTCGGGCATGCCAGCGGCGCACATGCTGTCGGTGACCAGGCACACCCGGCGGGGTCCCTTCACCTTGTAAATCAGCTGCAACAGCTCTGCAGGCAGATGGCTGCCATCCGCAATGGCTTCCACATACATCTCATCCAGCAGATAGCCCGCCTCGATAGCGCCCGCGTAACGATAGGCATGCTTGCGCTGTACCGTGGTCATGCAGGAGTAGAAGTGCGTCAGGCACCGCAGGCCCATGTCATGGGCGTGCATCACCTGTTTGCAGTCCGCATCGGAGTGCGCCAGGCTGGAGATCACGCCATGCTGGTGAAGCGCTTCCAAAAAGCGGTCCGAACCATCCAGTTCCACCGCAAAAGACCAGCGGCGGACGCGGTCCGTGCGGCGCAGCACCTCTTCGTACTCGTCCGGCTGCGGATTGCGCAGATACTCGGGGTTCTGAGCTCCGGCCTGAGAGGCTGCGAAATACGGTCCTTCCAGATGCAGACCCAGAATGTGGGGGCAGCCCTCGCGCTCCAGATCCAGCTGATTGAAGCCGTCCACAAAATCCAGCAGATCCTGTCGGCTTCCGGTCAGGGTGGTGGGCACAATGCTGGTGGTGCCGTGCAGCATATGGCAGCGGGCCGCGGTATAAACGGCCTCGCCCCCTTCCATGAAGTCGTGGCCACCCGCGCCGTGCACATGCACGTCGATGAAACCGGGCGACAGGTACATGCCCTGGCAATCCGCCGTCACATCCGCACCGTCCAGGCAGGCACCCGGCCCGAAGGCGATCGCGGAGATGGTGTCGTTTTCCGTCATCAGACAGCCTTCGCGGACGGCGTCCGGCAGGACGATGCGCGCGTTTTTATAACAGGTTTTCATGATGGGATCGCTCCTTTACAGGCAGCGCACCGCACCGCGGAAGCGCTCCAGGAATTGGTTGTTCCACTCGTCGCCGCCCGGGCAGTTGCCGCTGCGCCAGACCGGCGGATTCACGCCTTCGTTGACCAACATGTTGATGGCCTCGATGACCACGCAGTTCATCACGTAGGCATTCGCATAGGTGGACAGAGCGCCGATCTTCTGCTCAAAGCCCGAAATTTCCAGCGTAGCGTCGCCCAGCTTGACCTTGCAGTCGATGCTGCAGTCCACAACATCGTGCAGATTCTTTTTGCTGGGATGACGGGCGGGATGATCTAGCGGGCAGGTTTCGGCGTGCTCGTGGCTGCTGACGCCGATGACCTTGGCGCCGTGCGCTTTGGCGGTCAGGGCCGCGTCGATAGTAGCGGAGTTGATGCCGTATGCATTGACGATCCACAGAAGATCGCCCTCGCCGATGCCGTAATCTTCCACTACGATCTTGCCGTAACCGGGCAGGCGCTCGGTCTGCATGGATTTCAGCGCGCCGCTGCTGAGCATGGTCTCCTGGTTCAGAATGGCGCTGATGTGCATCAGGCCGCCGGCGCGGAAGAACACTTCCATGGCCGCTAGGTTGGAATGGCCGCCCGGGCCGAACACATATACCAGTTTATCCTGTTTGACCTGGTCCGCGATCATGCGGGCAGCTTTCAGGATGTTCTCGCGCTCGGTGGCGCGGATTTCGTTTATGACCTTGAGAATTTCATCGTAGTACAGATCGGTCAGAAGTCCCTGTTCCATTTGTTTGTTCTCCTCTCAATATTCGTTTGCCAATGCGCCAACGCCATCGGCGATCACAGACTCGATGGCAGGTGCGTAGGTGCCTGCCAGAGCAAAATACAGCGCCGATTCCCCCGGCTCATAACCGCCGTGGGAAATCTGGCGCGCGGTGGCCAGATAGCCGATCATACCGTTGCAATAGCCTGCGCTCAAGGCGCCGGGCACCTGCCCACGCGCAATGGCCGCGTACTTCTGCGCCACTTCGGCGTTGAAGAAAAACATCGTCAGTCCGCCTAGCTCCAGGCGGGAGATCTCCAGTGTTTCATAGTCTCGGCACTGTTTGCGGGTGATGGCAGCCAGCCACTGCCGGTGCGCCTCATCTCCGCTTTTCGCCTCTTCCATGGACTGTTCCAGACCCGTCTGATCCAGCGGTAGCTGCCGGGTGGTGCGGGTGATGAAGACCTTCTCACCCAGCGCGGTGCCTTCGCTTTGCAGCAGCGCCTCGCAATGAGCCGTGAACTGGCGCGCAAAATTCTGAACACCCTCATAGCTCTGCGGTATAAACCGCTCGCCCAGCACACTGTTAGGTCGCAAGTCTGCGGTGCAGCCCTGCAGGAACACGCCCACGCTGCCGGGGAACGTCTCGTCCAGCATGCGCAGCGCGGCGCCCGGATAGTCCGGATGCACCGCATTGCCGTTGGCGAGGTTTGCGTGGCAGGGATAGTGCACCAACACACCCTTCACGGTTCCGTCCGCCCGTTCCAGACGCACCACTGTCAGATGATGGTCAGCCGGCATGTCGTAGTTAGGCCACATGGCAATCCCGTCGGGCGTGTGCACCCGGCGGTACACGTTCAGGGTACATTCGCCCCGGTGCACGGTTCCGCGCACCGGCTCCACGTTCTGTGCCGCTGCGCACGCGGCGGCCTCCACCTGCGTGTACAAAAATTCGGTGTACTCTGCGTCCACCGTCTCCAGCAGAGACGTAAAGTTGCCGCCGGTACCCGGGCCGCTGTGGTTGTGTGAAGCGGTGAACAGGATCTGCTCTTCCTTCACCCCCAGCGCCGCTGCAAGGCAGGGCCGCGCCATGGCGACAAACTCACTGTTCCACCACAGCAGATCGCCGTAGACCAGCACCGCCCGGGCCGAACCGCAGCGATAGTCGTGCACGCGGACATAAATATCCTCCAGCACGCTGTCAAAGGGGGTGTTCCGGGTGGCATAGCCTGCCAGCCGGACCGGCCGAGGCGGGGTGATGACTCGCTTGGCTGTTCCCAGCTCCATGTTCATTCCGCTTTTCCCTCTTTCTCATACAGTTCCACCACTTTGATAAAGTCGCGCAAAATGTGGAACGGATCTTTTACCGGCAGCGCCACCAGCTTGTCCTGCGGGCTGCCGTCCCGCTGACGAATCTGCACCCACTCGCCCAATTCCTTGTTGGGGAAGGTGGAGAAGGCATAATCCGCAGACTGTTGATACAGCGCCTCGAACTCCTCGTCGCCGGTGAGCTGATACAGATACGAGAAGATGTACAGAAGTTCGGAATGCGGCCACCAGAGCTTCATGTCCCAGGTATCCTTCACCAGCTCCTCATACGGTGTGCCGATGCAGTCACCCCTGGGCGCGCCGCCCTCCCGATCCACAAACCGAAGCAGGCCGCCGTATTTCTCGTCCCATCCCAAGTGGAAGGTGCGCTTTGCGATCTGCGCAATACGGGGCAGGTATTTGTCCAGTTCGCCGTACTCCTCCAGGAATTCCAGCAAGAACCAGGCGTCCTCCAGCGTGTGGCCGGGGTTGATGTGCCGGTCCAGCAGACGGGTATAGCTCTTGTCATCCGAGAGATGCTCGCGGATCAAGCCGTCGCCGTCGTACAGCACATCCAGAATGAAATGGACCTTGCCGCGCACATACGATTCCTGCTCGACCACATCCAAGCCGAAGGAACGGCGCATATCCATGTACTCCTGCACGGTGTCCACAAGAATCATGGGAATGCCGTGGACCTGATATCCATCGGGGACGGGATAGGGCTCGGTGAGGAAGTCGCCGCGCTCCACCCGCTTTGTAATGCTGCGATACAACCGGTGCGCCACGTCGGCCGCCTCGGTGTTTTGTGTCATTTTCGCATAC
>PPYE01275786.1_pt1 | contig 14610 bp, 14 predicted proteins | sample 1559881 | NCBI WGS metagenome assembly PPYE01 (sample SAMN08240022, study PRJNA423297) | Human gut metagenome, whole genome shotgun sequencing project.
CCGTGAGTCCCGCAGCGGCGATCTTCTCGCCGAATTCGCGCGCAAGCGACGTGCCGTAGGGCGAGCACCTGCGCGCGCCGACCACAGCGACGCGACGCGCCGCGCGTTCGAGCGTCCCGCGAACGTAGAGCACCATTGGCGGGTCAAAAATTTCCTTTAATATAAGAGGATAATCTGAATCTTCCATGACGAGCAGCTCCGCGCCGCACGCCCCGGATGCGCAGGCAATCCGCTCGGGCAGATCCGGTGCCTCGCGGCGCAGGCTGGCGAGCGCGGCGCAGACAGAGGACGGAATGGAGGCGCGCATCGCGAGCTCCGCCGGATCCATGTGCCATAGGGCTTTGGCATCCGCAAGTGCGAGGAGCGTGGCGAGACGCCGCGCACCGAGGCCGGGGCAGCGCGCGAGCGCCGCCAGGAAAAACCGCTCTTCTCTCTCCACGACGTGCACCTCCTGCCCATTGTTTCAATCTTATCGAAAACTTCAGCATTATGCAATACATTTCCAAAAGAAAAAGCTCCCCTCGCTTTCACGACAGGAGCAAATACTTTGGGAAGCGCGGCTAAAACGAGGCTGCCTGGATTTAGCGTACGCCGGGATTGGCCTGCGCCTCTGCCTCGTTTTCCGCAGCCAGGTCATGCTTGTTCCTCATGCGGTGCGAGAGGATATTCGCCGCGATCGATCCCGAGATGTTGTGCCAGACGCTGAAGATCGCGCCCGGAATCGCCGCCGCGGCGCCGAAGTGCAGGAGTGCGAGCGATGTCGCAAGACCGGAATTCTGCATGCCGACCTCGATCGAAATCGCCTTTGTCTTCGCCATGTTCATGCCGAGACTCTGTGCGAGCACGAAGCCGAGCGCGTAGCCGAAGAGGTTGTGGCACATGACGACAGCCATGATGAGCAGCCCCGTCTCCATGATGCGCGCCGAGCTCACGGAGACGACGCCGCCGACGATGAGCACGATCGCGATGACCGACACGAGCGGCAGGAGCTCGACCGCCTTCTGCACCTGCGCGCCGAAAAAGGAATTGAGCAATAGGCCTGCGGCGATCGGCACGATGACGACCTGCACGATCGAGACCATCATCGCGCTGAGCGGGATGTCGACCCATGCGCCCGCGAGCCACCACGTGAGCAGCGGTGTCACAATCGGTGCGAGGATCGTCGTCGTCATCGTCATCGAGACGGAGAGTGCGACGTCGCCGCGCGCGAGATACGTCATGACGTTCGACGACGTGCCGCCCGGGCAAGTCCCGACGAGGATAACGCCTGCCGCGAGGTCGGCGGGCAAGTCAAATGCCGTCGCGAGGAGCCAGGCGAGCCCTGGCATGATCGTGAACTGTGCAATGGCGCCGACCGCAACGTCCTTTGGTCGCTGCAGCACCATCTTGAAGTCCTGAACGCGCAGCGTCATGCCCATGCCGAACATGACGATGCCGAGCATGAGCGCGATGTGCGGCGCGACCCACTTGAACGTCCACGGCTGGAAGAGTGCGATGGCAGCGACGAGAATGACGAAAACCGCCATATACGTCGAAATGAAGCGGCTGAGCTTCTCCAAGAATTTCATAAAAAGTCCCCCTTCTGATAGCACATCATGATACACACTTCGGGAACTTTTGTCAAATTGCAGACCGTTCAGCCTTCGCCCGGATTCTCCTCGCGTATCGCTTGCCAGAGATCGCGCACTTTTTCAAAGAGTTTCTTCTCGTTCTCACGCAGGCTTTTGTCGCCCATAAGCTGCGAGAGGAACGGGATCGCGCGGTCGATATCGTGCATGCGATAATAGATGACGCCCGACAGGAACGTCGCCATGTTGTCCGTCATCGTGCCGATCGGATAGCGCTCCCGCATGACCGACTGTTCGTAGAGGTGCGCGGCGTGCCCGAGCGCGCGCATCTCCTTCTCCTCGTTGCCCGTCTCGCGGTAAGCCCATGCCCAATGCAGGTAGAGCCCCGCCTGCTTCGCGAGCGATTCGTCCGTAAGCTGCGCGTAGAACAGCGCGAGCATGAACGAAATCTCCGCATCGCGCTCCGTGCGCTCAAGCGAAAACGGAAGCGGCGATGGCCTTCCCGCGACAAAGCCGAGGATCTTATCCTTTTTGCGGTCGGGAAACACCTCGGCAAACGTCTTCTCATCCGCTGCAAAGCTGCAGTGCTCGCAGACCCAGATGTGATAGAGGCTCGCCTTCACCTCCTTGTAATGGACGCAGAAATCTTCGTCCGTCTTTTCGACCGAAAGCCTTGCCTTCAGCTTCGCGACCTGCGTCTCCTCGCCGCAGACCGGGCATTTCTTCTGGACCGCATAGGTAAATCCGCTCATAAGCTGCTCCCATTTATCGCATCGAAACCTTTTTGCTTCATTATAGCACAATAAATATAGAATAAGAATTTTTTCCACAAAAAACGCCATAGAAGCACCTTGCCTCTACGGCGTTTCGATTACGACTTAAAGAGATTTTTGAGATTGTCGAGGAAGCTCTTCTGCTCAGGGTTGACCTTGTCGCCAGAGAGCTCGCCGAACTCGCGCAGCAGCTCTTCCTGCCGCGCACTGAGGTTCTTCGGCGTGAGCACCTTGATGACGACGTGCTCGTCGCCGCGCCCCGAAGAACGCAGGAACGGGATGCCCTTGCCCTTGAGGCGAAGGATCTGCCCGCTCTGCGTGCCTGCCGGCACCTTCATGTCGACCGTGCCCAAAAGCGTCGGCACCTGCACCGTCGCGCCGAGCGACGCCTGCACGAAGGAAATCGGCACCTCGACGATGACGTCCGTTCCGTCGCGCTTGAAGATCTTGTGCGGCTTGATGAAGACGTAGACGTAGAGGTCGCCGCTTCCGCCGCCGTGCGTGCCCGCATTGCCGCCGCCCGGCACGCGCACGCGCGTGCCGTTGTCGACCCCTGCGGGGATGCGCACCTTGACCTTGCGGCGCACGCGCTTCTGCCCTTTTCCGCCGCACGCGGTGCACGGCTTCTTTACGACCTTGCCCGTGCCGCCGCAGCGCCCGCACGTCGTCTGATTGACCATGCGGCCGAACGGCGTATTCTGCACCTGCTGGCGCATGCCGGTGCCGTGGCAGTCGGGGCACGTCTCAGGGCTGGTGCCCTTCGCTGCGCCCGTGCCATGGCACTCGCTGCACTCCTCCGTGCGCGGGATATCCAGCCCGATTTCCTTGCCACTTGCCGCTTCCTCGAACGTGACTTCAAGGTCGTAGCGGAGATCGGACCCGCGCTGCGCGCGCGGTGCGCCGCCTCGCCTGCCGCGTCCGCCACTGCTGCCGAAGAACATGTCGAAGATATCGCCGAAGTCGCCCGCGCCTCCGCTGCTGAATCCGCCGAAGTCGCCAAACCCGCCGAATCCGCCGGTGCCGCTTCCGCCGCCCATGCCGCCTTCAAATGCCGCATGTCCGTACTGGTCGTAAGCCGCCTTTTTCTGCGGGTCCTTCAGGACTTCGTACGCCTCGTTGACTTCCTTGAATTTTTCCTCTGCCGTCTTCGGGTCGTCGCGGTTGAGGTCGGGGTGATATTTGCGCGCCATCCTTTTATAGGCCTTTTTGATTTCCGCATCCGAAGCGCCCTTTTGCAGCCCGAGCACCTCGTAATAATCGCGTTTCTCGCTCACCTTGCACCATCCTTATTCGATCCGTATCGAAAAACCACCGACCGAGCGGGCGGCAAGCCGCCTGCCAATCAGTGGTTTCACCCAATCCACGCTTCTTATTTCTTGTCGTCTTTGACTTCCGTGTACTCAGCGTCAACGACGTTGTCATCTGCCTTCTGCTCGCCCTGCGCCGCTTCCTGCTGCTGGCCGGGTGCTGCACCTTCCGCAGCGCCCGCTGCAGCACCCGCTGCCTGCGCCTGCTGGTACGCGGCTGCACTCATCTCGTAGAGCGGCTTTTGAAGTTCTTCCGTCGCCTTCTTGATGGCATCGGTGTCCGTTCCCTTGAGCGCTTCGCGAAGCTTCCTGACCGCGTCCTCGACCTTTTCGGCCTGCGCCTTATCCGCCTTGTCGCCGAGATCCTTGATCGTCTTCTCCGCCTGATAGGCGAGCGCCTCGCCCTGATTCTTGGCGTCGACGGCTTCCTTCTGCTTCTTATCCTCGGCGGCATGCGCCTCGGCTTCCTTCACCATGCGGTCAATGTCTTCCTTGCTCATGCCGCTGTCGGACTGAATCGTGATCTTCTGCTCCTTGCCCGTGCCGAGATCCTTTGCGGAGACGTGCACAATGCCGTTCGCGTCGATGTCAAACGAAACCTCGATGCGGGGAACGCCGCGCGGTGCAGGCGGGATGTCGGAAAGCTCGAAGCGTCCGAGCGTCTTGTTGCCCGCAGCCATCTCACGCTCGCCCTGCAGCACGTGGATGTCAACGGACGGCTGATTGTCGGCTGCCGTCGAGAAGACTTGGCTCTTGTGCGTCGGGATCGTCGTGTTGCGCTCAATGAGCTTCGTGCAGACGCCGCCGAGCGTCTCGATGCCGAGCGAAAGCGGCGTGACGTCGAGGAGCAGGACGTCCTTGACTTCGCCGACGAGGACGCCGCCCTGAATCGCGGCACCGACGGAAACGCACTCATCCGGGTTGACCCCCTTCGACGGCTCCTTCGAGAGCGACTTGCGAATCGCTTCCTGCACGGCAGGAATACGGGACGAACCGCCGACGAGGATAATCTTGTTGATGTCGCTGCCCGAAAGCTCCGCGTCTGCCATCGCCTTGCGCGTCGGCTCCATCGTGCGTTCGACGAGGTCTGCCGTCATCGCGTCAAACTGTGCGCGCGTGAGCGTGAGGTCGAGGTGCTTCGGCCCAGAAGCGTCCGCCGTGATAAACGGCAGGTTGATGTTCGTCTGCGTCATGCTGGAAAGCTCGATCTTTGCCTTCTCCGCCGCTTCCTTAAGACGCTGTGCCGCCATCTTGTCCTTTGAGAGGTCAATGCCGTTTTCCCTTTGGAACGACTCGACCATCCAATCCATGATTTTCTTGTCGAAGTCATCGCCGCCGAGATGTGTGTCGCCATTCGTCGCGAGGACTTCAAACGTGCCGCTCGAAAGCTCGAGAATCGAAACATCGAACGTGCCGCCGCCGAGGTCGAAGACGAGAATCGTCTCGTCGTCGTCCTTGTCGAGGCCGTAGGCGAGCGCCGCTGCCGTCGGCTCGTTGATGATGCGCAGAACCTCAAGTCCTGCAATCTTGCCCGCGTCCTTCGTTGCCTGGCGCTGGCTGTCATTGAAGTACGCCGGGACGGTGATGACCGCCTGCGTGACCGTCTCGCCGAGATACGCCTCCGCATCGCTCTTGAGCTTCTGCAGGATCATGGCCGAGATTTCCTGCGGCGTATACGACTTGTCGTCAATCTTCACCTTGTAGTCGCTCTCGCCCATGTGCCGCTTGATCGATGCGATCGTGCGGTCGGGGTTCGAGACCGCCTGCCGCTTTGCAAGCTGGCCGACGAGACGCTGTCCGTCCTTCGTGAAGCCGACGACGGACGGCGTGATCCGACTGCCTTCCGGGTTCGTGATGACGGTCGGCTCGCCGCCTTCCATAACGGATACGACGGAGTTCGTCGTGCCTAAATCAATGCCAATTACTTTCGACATAATAAAATCCTCCTCCATGTATATAACAGTTGATATGCACGGTATTCACTGTATTAATTGGAAACGACCTGCACCATGCTCGGACGAAGCACACGGCCGTGTGCCGTATAGCCGCGCTGAAGCTCCTTGACGATCATCTCATCTTCGAGCTCGGGAGCTGCGACGCGCATGACAGCTTGGTGGAAGTTCGGATCGAACTTCCTGCCCTCGGTCTCGATAGGCTCAAGCCCGTTCTTTTTCAAGATCTCGCCGAACTGCGTGTAGATCATCTCGACGCCTTTTTGAAATGCTTCGCCATCCGTCTTTTCGGCGGCCATCGCGCGCTCGAAGTTGTCAACGAGCGGCAGCATGTCCTTGAGAAAATCCTGCTTGACGACGTCCGCCAGCTCGATGCGTTCCTTGCTCACGCGGCGGCGGAAATTTTCGAAATCCGCCTGCAGGCGAAGCACGCGGTCTTCTTTTTCCTTGAGATCGGCGGTGAGCCTTTCGACCTCGGCGCGAAGCGTTTCCGCTTCCTCTTCCGGCGTCTCTGCCTGCGCTTCCTCCTGCGCGTCCGCTTCGTCTACAGCTTCTTCCTCAGCCGTTTCATCCGCCTTCAGATTCGCTTCAGCCTCGTCGATTTCGCGCTGCATCTCTTCCATCTTCTGTGCATCCTTCTTCTTTTCTTCTTTCATAAATGATGGCAATCCTGTCACCTCTTTCGTCGAAATCGCGCCGCTACAGTTCGAGACGGCTGATGACATTCGTCAGATTCGCATTCATGTATCCGAGGAGGCTCATTGCCTTCGCATACTCCATGCGCGTCGGGCCGAGGACGGCAATCGTCCCCAAAAGCTCGCCGTTTAAGTGGTACGTCGCCGTGATGACGCTCGAATTCTTGAAATGGCTGTCCGCGTTCTCCCTGCCGATCGAGACGGCAAGCCCATCGCCCATGTGCGCGTGCAGGAGATCCTTTACAAGCTCTTCCTTTTCGAGGACGAGCAGGAAATCCTTGATGCGCTCTGCATCGCGGAACTCCGGCTGCCCAAAGAGCTCCCGCGTTCCACCGAGGTAGAGCCGCTCCTCTTGGCTCTCGTCGAGCGCACGATGGATGACGGAAAGCGCCGCCTCGTAGAGCGACTCGTCGCCGATCTCTGCGCGCATCTGCGTCAGCAGATGCGGCTGGATGTCGGCGAGCGTGCACCCGGAAAGGTTCGCGTTGATGACGCCCGCCATGCGCTGGAAATCCGCAAACGAAGCCCCTGCTGGGATGCGCACGATCTTGTTCTCGACAAAGCCCGCGTCCGTCATGAAGACGGCAACCGCGCGCGCTGCGTCAAGCGGCAGAAACTGCAGGCAGCGGAACTGCGTGCCTGCCATCTGCGGCGCGAGCACGATCGCGACGTTTTTCGTCACGCGCGAGATGATGCGCGCCGTCTCCTGGAAGACCTCGTCGATGCGCCGCACGCGCGCCCGATACCAACGGTTGATCTGTGCCTTTTCCGCATCGCTGACCGGCTTCGGCGGAATAAGCCCGTTGACGTAGAACCGATAGCCTTTCGAAGAGGGAATGCGCCCCGATGACGTGTGCAAATGCTCCAAGTAGCCGAGCATCTCAAGATCTGCCATCTCGTTGCGTATCGTCGCGGGACTGACGCCGAGATCGTACTTGCGCGCAAGCGTCCGCGAGCCGACCGGCTCCGCTGATGCCACGTAGTCGTCGATGACCGCTCGCAGCACGCGTTCCTTGCGCGCGTCCAGTTCCCCTGTCACAAGCATCTCTCCTCTCCGAAGTTGTTAGCACTCGCCTTAACTGAGTGCCAGCTTCGAATCTATAAAAAATATACACCGTAAAAAGCAAAAAGTCAACAGCTAAAATGTCAAAAAGTCAAAGTTTTTTTGATGGACATACAAAAACCGCTCGGAAACATCCGAACGGTTTTTTCTGTCTTATGCCTGTACGTCGATATTGGTGCCGAGATTCGGATCGAGGCTCCCTGTCATTTCGCCGAGAAGCTCTTCCGTGCCCTGCGTCGACGCTGCCATCGCCATCCTCAGCACGCCGACACCGAAATCCTGCGCGGCTTGCTGCTGGCTGCTTACGACCGACATGGCCGCGATGCTCATATCCATACGCTCACCTCCATTGCAGCCTCTTCCTATCGAGAATATCGATGCTTTGCCTCCATCGCTTCAATCAAATGAATCCAATTGTCTTGGCGGCGAAAATCCAGCCAAAGACCGTCACGCTCGCAAACAGCGTCGTGGCGATGACGCAGCTACCCGCAAGCATGGCATCGCTTCCCATCTGCTGCGCCATCGCAAAGCCCGCGACCGCGCACGGCGTCGAAAAGATGGAGAGAATGGTCACGAAATCGACGCCGCGAAAACCGAGGAGCGCCGCAGCCGTGAGCATGACGGCAGGCACGACGACGAGGCGTGCGACAGTGCAGAACGCGAGCTGGAACGGCTCGGCCTTCACCCCGTCGAGGCGGATGGACGCGCCGAGCACGATGAGCGCGACGGGCGTCGTCGCCATCGCGACCTCATGGAGCGGGGCAAGGATGGGATGCGGCAGGGGAAGCCCGACGACGCGGCAGAAAAGCCCCAAGAGCGCGCCGCGGATCATGGGATTGCGAAGAACGCTTGCCGCGATGGGGATAGGTGCGATAGGCCCGCCGCGGAAGACCTCGAGTATGATGACGCCGAGCACATTGTAGAGCGGCACGACGACGGGTATCAACGCCATCGGCACGGCGACCAGCTCCTGCCCGTAGATGTTGGCGACAAGCGGCACGCCGAGCAGGACGTAATTGCTGCGGTAGATGGCCTGCACCATCGCGCCGCGCCGAAAATCCTGCTTTTCCACAAGGCAGACAACGGCAATCGCTACGAAAAACAGCCCCAATATCCCGAAAAAGGCAAAGCACATGAGCTGTGGCCGGAACGTCTTGTCGAAGTCCGCCGTATAGATGTTGTAGAACATCATGCAGAAAAAGAAAATCTGAAAGACCATCGCATTGACGTTTCGGATCTCCGCCTCCGTCAGGAGATGGCGCAGGCGCACCGTCACGCCAATCCCGACGAGAACGAAGATCGGCACGACCGCGCCGAGCGCCACGAGAAAATGATCAAGCAAAGAAACAGCCTCCCCTGCGTGCAAAAGTCATCCTTATCAAAAGTCATTCCTATTATGACACAAATCACAGAAAAGAGAAACTGCCGCATACGAAAAAACTATCCAATAACCTCCGATATACGGTATAATAAAAGGAAACCGATTTTAGCTGGAGGGAATATATGACTGACACGAACCACGGCCCGCATGCGGCAAAAGGCAAGTATGACACAAAAGCAAAAGCCCAAGTGCTGTACGAAAAGGCGATCCATGCGCTTGGGAATGACGATATGGAAGCCTATGTCACGCTTCTCAAGAAGGCGGCTGCGCTCGGAGATGCGTCTGCGATGAATGGACTTGCCATGCTCTATCTCGGTGCCTGCGATCCCGCCGACCCAGCCAGCGCGGAAGCATGGGCCAAAAAGGCTCTCGCAGCCGGCAGCACCGAAGCGCTCTTCACAGTCGGCGTCGCCTACGAAGCGCAGGGACGAACCGAGGAAGCACTCGATTCATTCCGCAAGGCAGCAGAGCACGATGACGACAGGGCAATGCTCGCCCTCGCTGCGTTCTACCGAAACGGCGAATCCGTCAAGCAGGATCTCGGCGAATCGTTCCACTATATGCTGCGGGCAGCAAAGCTCGGCAACGTACTCGCGATGAACTCCGTCGGCACGCTCTACAACGAGGGCATCGGCGTCGCGCAGAATCTCGAAAAGAGCGCCGCTTGGTATCGGCGTGCGGCGGAACTCGGCGACCCGACCGGCATGAGCAACCTCTCCTTCTGCTACGAGTCCGGCGACGGCGTCCCGCTCGATAAGGCCGAGGCGCGGAAGTGGCGCCATCGCGCGGCAAGCCTCGGCGACGGCCCCGCGATGTGCCGCACGGGCGAAATCGAGTTGGAAAAGGCCCACTTCAAGAAGGCCGTCTTTTGGTTCAAAAAGGCGGCGGTTGCAGGCGACGCCGATGCGATGAGCTATTTGGCGAATGCCTACCTGACGGGCGAAGGCATAAAGAAGGACGTCAAAGCCGCGTTCTCGTGGTACCAAAAATCTGCCGAAGGCAGCTCGATCGACGGCATGTACGGACTTGCCATGTGCTACGACGAAGGCTACGGCACGCCGCCGAACGCGGAGCTCGCCGATCTGTGGTACAACCGTGCCGAAGCGCTCAACCCGTACCCGGACGAGTACGACGACTGAATGCGAGACGGACAAGGAGTCCCATCATGCCAGCAGGCGAAGAACCGGGCTGCATCTTCGGCGAGGCGCAGCAGACGTACCGCTGGAGCAGGCTGAAGAACATGGCGCCCGCCACGCAGTTCCGCCTCGCAAAGGAGGAAGTCTTCCCGTTCATCAAGAACCTGCACGCCGACGGCACCTCCTCCTACGCGCGCTTTTTCTGCGCACCCTGAGGCACGGCGAACGGCGACCTCGCCCCACAGGATATCCCGAAGAAAACGGCATTCGCAGGCGTCACGAATATCCAGCAAATCTTTCACGGCAGGATTCAGGACGCACAGCGCATCATGGAGAAGGTACGCGAGGTCAGCGCAAGCAGTACGGACATCGTGTAGCCGTCTACGCGAATCGCCTTGACATCGGATTCCGACGGGTGCTATTCTAAATCTATCTGATTCTTCTATGGAAGGGATTTTTCGATGGAACAGGAAAAAAGCTCAAAAAGCTCAAATGGAGCAAAGAAAATCATTCTTTCGGGCATTCAGCCGACGGGCACGTTTACGCTCGGCAACTACCTCGGCGCGGTAAGGAACTGGCAGAAAATGCAGGAGGCGTATGCCTGCTACTACTTCATCGCCGACCTCCACTCGCTCACGGTGCATATCGAGCCGGCAAAGCGCCGTGCGCAGACACGGGAGGCGTTCGCCCTCCTGCTCGCCTGCGGCATCGACACCGAAAGAAGCCTTGTCTTCGTGCAGAGCCACAACCGCTGCCACGCGGAAATGGGCTGGATCATGGACTGCTGCTCGCCATTCGGCGAGCTCTCGCGCATGACGCAGTTCAAGGACAAGGCCGAAAAGCATCCCGACAACATCAACGCGGGACTCTTCACCTACCCCGCGCTCATGGCAGGCGACATCCTGCTCTACCAAGCGGACTACGTTCCCGTCGGCGAGGATCAGACGCAGCACCTCGAATTCACGCGCGACGTCGCGACGCGCTTCAACCACACCTACGGCGAGACGTTCAAGCTCCCGGAGGGCTACTTCCCGAAGGCAGGCGCACGCGTCATGAGCCTGCAAGATCCGACGAGCAAGATGAGCAAGTCCGACGAAAACCCGAAGGCGACGATCTCGATCCTCGATGAGGAAAAGGCGATTCTCAAGAAGTTCAAGAGCGCCGTCACGGACAGCGAAGCATGTGTCTGCTTCCGCGCGGACAAGCCCGGCGTCAGCAATCTCATGACGATTTATTCTGCCGTCACGGGCAAGACGATGGAGACCATCGAGACGGAATTTGCGGGAAAAGGCTACGGCGACTTCAAGGCTGCCGTAGGCGAAGCCGTCGCAGACGAGCTGCGCCCCATCCGCGAGAACTACGCGCGCCTCATGGATGACCGCGCCTACCTCGAAGCCGAGATGAAAAAAGGCGCCGAGCGCGCAGAATGCATCGCACGCAGGACGCTGGCGAAGGTCAAGAAGCGCGTCGGGCTTCTGCTCGACTAACCAAAGGAAAACGGTTGCATTTCCTTATAAAATGGTGTAGACTGTAACTCATTAACTGTTACACGTTTACACCATTTTATTATTTTGATATACGATTGTTGCACGGAGGAAATTATATGTCTATATCGCGTTGCAAGCTCTTGCTGCTCGCGTCTATCTGCCTGCTTGCCCTTGTGCTCTCAGGCTGTGGGCTTGGCAAGATGGCGCGTGAGCACCAGCAGGCGAATGGCGGACCCATCGATCTGAAGCTCGCCTATCACCTGCCGGAAAGCCACTATCTCGCGCAGGGCATGGAGCGATTCGCCGCGCGCGTCAACGAACGAAGCGACGGGGCGATCCGCATAAAGACTTATCCGGCAGGACAACTGTTCACGGATAAGAGCATGAACGATGCCATTCTTTCCGGTGGCCTCGATATGGGACTCAACTCGACGGCGATGTGGACGACCGTTGTTCCCGCACTCAATGTGCTCGACGTGCCGTTCGTGCTCCATTCCTACGATGCCGTCGCGCGCGCAATGGACGGCAGTCTCGGCCGCACGCTCACGAATGAAATGGACAAGAAGGGTGTCCATCCACTCATCTGGGTCGACTACGGCTACGTGCAGTTCTGCAACAACGTGCGCCCGCTCAAGGAGCCCGAAGACTTTGGGGGACTCGAACTTCGCGGCTACGGGCAGATCCCGGCTGAAACGATCAAGGCGCTCGGCGCGTCCCCCGTCACGATGAGTTCCGCCGAAGTCTACATGGCGATGCAGCGCGGCACAGTCGACGGACAGACGTCGGGCACGACGGCGATGTACCAGCGCAGGATCTACGAGGTCGGCAAGTACCTCACGATGACAAACCACGCCTACTGCGAGTTTGTGCTCGCAATGAGCGGCGCGGCATGGGACCGCCTGACGGAGAAGCAGAAGCAGCTCATCGAACAGGCTGCTGTCGAGACGCGCGACGAGATCCGCCAGCAGGCAAAAGAAGAAGACCTCGCAGCGATGGAAAAGCTCAAGGAAGCGGGCATGGAAGTCTACACGATCCCGCCGGAGGATATCCCGAAATGGCAGGCAGCGACAATGTCCGTCCGAGAGAACTTCATCCGCCAGCTAGGGGATCTCGGGCGTCAGCTCGTCGACCAGTGCCTCGCGGCAAATTGACTCTTCGACCAAAGCCGAAAGGAATGACGGAAATGAAACCATTCTTACTGCAGCTCGACCGCTTGCTCACCTTTCTGACGCATCTCGCCGCTCTGCTCGCCGGTCTCTTCATCCTTGCGACGGCGCTCATCATCGTTTACGAAGTCATCATGCGCGGCCTTTTCCATGCACCGACGGAATGGGTTCTCGAAGTCTCGACGTACCTCATCATCATAGCAGGTTTTTTGGGGCTCGCGATCACGTTCCGCGAGGACGCACACGTCCGCGTCGATCTATTGGCGGCACGCCTAAAAGGCAAGACACAACGTTATCTGAACCTCGTGACGGGCTTCCTCTCGATCCTGCTCTTTCTTGTCTTCCTGACGGAAAGCGCCGATCTCGTAACGGCAAGCTACGCCTATGGCAAGCTCTCGCCGTCCATTCTGCGCTTTCCGCTCTTTATTCCGCAGCTCGCGCTCGTCCTCGGCTCGGCACTGCTCCTCGGCGAGCTCGTGTGCCGCTTTCTTTTTGACCTTTTCCGCATCGAAACGCAAAGGAAAAAGAAGGAGGGCGCCGCATGATTCCCGTATTCGCCCTCTTTATCCTATGCCTCATGCTCGCGGGCATGCCCGTCGCCTTCGCCCTCATGCTTGCGGGCGTTCTCGGCATGCTCGCATTTCTCGGCGGTCCTGCCGCTTTTACGCAGATCCCCGTCATCGCCTACAAGACGCTCGACGACTTCGTTCTCGTCGCCGTGCCGCTCTACATTCTCATGAGCCAAATTCTCTTAAAGGGGAAGATCGGAAACGGGCTGTTTGAGCTCGCCAGCAAATGGCTCGGCCATCTGCCCGGCGGTCTCGGCGCGGCGACGATCCTATCCTGCGCGATCTTCGCCGCGATCTCGGGTTCGAGCGTCGCAACGGCTGTCACGATCGGCGCGATGGCCATCCCTGAGATGCTGCGCCGCGGCTACGAGCGCGAAACGGTGCTCGGCGCCGTCGCCGCGGGCGGCACGCTCGGCATCCTGATCCCGCCGAGCATCCCGATGATCCTCTACGGCTCGATCACCGATGCGAGCGTCGGCAAGCTCTTCCTTTCGGGCATCTTGCCGGGCGTTCTCCTCACCGCATTCTTCATCCTCTACCTCGTGTTCCGCTGCCGCAATATGGAGCGTCAACCCGCCGCAAGCCTGCACGAGCGCCTGCACGTCCTGCGCGAAAACATCTGGGGGCTTTTCCTCCCGATTCTAGTCGTCGGCGGCATTTACACGGGGCTTTTCACCCCGACTGAGGCGGCGGCAGTCGGCACGGTCTACAGCCTGATCATCACATTCTGCGTCTACCGCTCCATCCGCCTCTCGGATATGCCTGCGGTGCTCATATCGACAGTCAAGACGACGTCGATGATCTTTGCCATCATGATCGGCGCGATGCTCTTCGGCTTTATCCTGACCGTCCTGCAGGCACCGCAGGCACTGCTCGCACTCGTGACCGAGTCGGAGGTCAATCGCTGGCTCGTCTTTGTCGGCATCAACCTCGTCCTGCTCCTCCTCGGCTGCGTGCTCGAAACGGTATCGATCCTCCTCATCACGCTTCCGATGCTCTGCCCCATCATCAAGGCTCTCGGCTTTGACCTCATCTGGTTCAATGTCGTCATGCTCATCAACATGGAGCTCGCGCTCATCACGCCGCCCGTCGGCATGAACCTGTTCGTCATCAAGGGAATCAGCCCGACGAGCACGATCGAGCAGATCATCCGCGGCTCGATTCCATTCGCCGTTATCATGGCACTCGAAATCGTCCTGCTCGCATTCGCTCCCGGCATCGCGACATGGCTTCCGTCGATCCTGCAGTAATGCAGTAAATGCGAGGAAGCGAACACGCCTCTGCAAACCGGACTGCCGATCCAGTTTGCAGAGGCGTGTCTACGGATAGGGGAAGACGCCCCCGGCATAGCGAATCGCATGGGGGAGATCGGATGGGCGCCCTTTCTCGGAAGCTTCCCGACAGGCAGGCATATCTTATTCGAACTCAATTCTTTGTAGGTTTACAATACATGTGTTACAAAATCGTCATGAAAAGAGGACGCACCTTGTGGTATGCTTTTAAGGAACAAAAT
>PPYE01320880.1_pt1 | contig 14610 bp, 9 predicted proteins | sample 1559881 | NCBI WGS metagenome assembly PPYE01 (sample SAMN08240022, study PRJNA423297) | Human gut metagenome, whole genome shotgun sequencing project.
CCCAAGGGCATCGTGCTGGCCGACGCCATGACCCGTGAGCAGGCCGCCCAGATGGCGTTCCAGACCCTGACCGCCGACACTGTGTACTACACCAACAAGGGCACCACTGTCATCGGCTCCGACGGCATGCAGGTTATCGTGGGTGCTTCCGCCCCCGTGAAGGTCGCCAACAGCACGACCGATGATTACCGCACCGTGAAGGGCGACAAGGACGAGGTGCAGCAGTTCTGCGAGAAGTACTTCTCTGACCTGACCCTGAACAGCAATAACCACGACGATTTCGGCCGTCCCTCCGACCAGTGGAAGAACGGCACCAAGGAGATCGGCACCTATGCTTCCACCGCCGATGCCTCTTACTCCGAGAAGGTCAGCTCCAAGACCCTGTACTCCGACCTGGGCCTGGATAAGACCACTACTGTGGATGTGACCGAGGACGGCAAGGCCAATGGCACCTTCACCATCGAGAAGGGCAACAGCGACGACGAGCTCGGCGGCAACGGCGTTCTGGTCGAGGCTTTTGTGGACAACGACGACAACGTGACCCTGGTGGTCATCAACACCTACGTGGGCGAGATCTCCAAGGTTACCGCCGCGAAGGACGGCGATGACCGCTATGTCACCGTGGACGGCAAGAAGTTCGAGACTGAGTCCTTCGAGAAGGACGACGTGGTTCTCTACACCATGGCTGATGGTGAGATCCAGACCATGACCCTGGCCGAGGTGGTTGAGGGCGTCGAGGTCACCAAGACCACCGGCGATTCCAGCTTCGTGGCTGACGGCGAGACCTACAGGTACAGCGCGAAGATGCCCAATAAGGGTGATGTCAAGGTCGACAGCGTGCTGGACCTGTACCTGGATTCCTATGGGTATGTCATCAAGGTCGACGTATCCAAGGCCTCCAGCGACTACGCCTACGTCGTGAACACCGGTGCCGATAAGGGCCGCTATGACGACGAGAGCTCCTACTATGCCAAGCTTCTGCTGGCCGACGGCACCGTGGTCGAGGCCGAGCTCGACGAGGACTGCCTGAAAGGCGACGACTTTGATGCTAAGAAGAAAGAACTGGATAAACTGCCGGGCTACATCGTAGAGTACAGCAAGAACTCCAAGGACATCTACACCATCAAGGGCGTCAGCGATTCCAGCCTGACCAAGGGCAAGAAGGTCGAGATCAACAAGGGCGAGTCCGCCATGACTCTGGACACTAAGACTATCTACGCCAACAGCAAGACCGTCTTCCTGGTGCAGACCGGCACCGGCAACAAGGCCACCTATAAGTCCTACACCGGCTATGCCAATGTTCCCGACCTGAAGGACAACAGCGGCAACTTTGTTTACTACTGCAAGAGCGGTAGCACTGTGGCTACCATGGTCTTCATCTCCGATGTGTCCGCGAGCTCTGACGACATCGTGTATGTCCTCAGCTCCAAGGCCGGCACCAAGGTGAAGGACAGCGACAACACCTACTACGAGTACAAGGCTGTTGTCAACGGTGAGATCACCACTGTCAAGATGGATGAGGAGCTGAAGGACAGCTATCCCAGCGGCAATGTCCTGAAGACCGATATTCTGCTGAACGTTATCGCCTATGCGGATGCTGAGAACGAGATTCTGGATGCCTCTGCCTGCGAGGAGTACAGCAAGAAGGATACTGACGACACCTATCAGCTTCCCGGCGTGGAGGTCAAGGCTGAGGCCGAGGATGGTATCATCGACCTGGGCGGCAAGAGCTACGCTGTTTCCGACGATGTAGAGGTCTATGCCGTCACCAAGGGCAAGAAGATCGAGACTGGCTCTCTGAGTGATGTGGAGAAGGGCATGACGGTTACCGCCATCGTGAAGAACGGCGAGATCGTCACCATCTTCTACGGCTCCACCACCTCCTCCGGCAGCGACAAGGCCGAGATTTCCGGCAGCGGTGTAAATACTGCTACCGTTGTTAACGCCTCTGATCTGAGCAGCGAAGCCAATGGTGCCTATGTTCTGACCAAGATGCCTGAGGATAAGAAGGATGACATCGGCGGTGAAATCACCGACAACATGTTCTTCACCTTCCGCATTACTGACAAGGATGCTCAGGATGTTGCTCTGTCCATCAAGAACAGCAAGGGTAATCTGATGTACAAGGAAGATGCCAAAGGTGTGACCACTGGTTTCCATTACTTCTATGTGCAGGTCATTGGTGAAGGCATCAATAATTCCTCCAAGGGCTATGAGATGAGCGATAAGGCGCTTGTCGATGGCACTTATACTTGGACGATTGTCAATACGACCACCGGCGATGAGCTGATTGGCGGTACCTTCACTATCCGCTGAGTTCTGATCACCAAACCCCAAGAAGCAAGGAGGCCCCGGGTATTTCCCGGGGCCTCCTTGCTTTCTTGGTATAGCGCCGCGTAATAATAGGTGGTTCCCTTTTCATTGAGCTGCTGGTAGTCGTGATTGTAAAGTCCTCCCCCCAGCTTCCAGCTCAGGCCGTCTTGCGTCCACTCCACCTCAAGCAGCTCTCCATCGCTGGTGCTGAAATTAACCGCCTGCGTGTTCCCCCTCAGAAAGACAGCGTGGCGTGAACCGCAGCTTACCCAAAGCGCCTTGGCTGGAATCCCCAGTGTAAGTGCGGTAGGCTCGGACGGGCCGCAAGTTCCCGTACCCACATAAGAGCCGAACAGAAGGCTGCAATCTCCCCGTCCGGCGAGGCCCGCGTCAATTTTCTGAAAATCCTCGTTGAAGTCTCTCCGTAAAAAGCTGTCCTCCGGTTCCCACTGGTGCAGGTGATAGTGCGCTGTATAGTTTGCCATCTATATTACCCCCTCCGCAGGCAAGGCCACCCCCGCGTCCGGTAGACAGCCGGACGCGGGGTTCCTTTCCCGCAGGGGCCGCGTTTTCCAGTACAGCAAAGGCACTGCCCGCCCCCCCCTGCGGGAGGAATGAAAATGGCAGCTTATACGGAACACTATCACCTGCACCAGTGGGAGCCGGAGGACAATTTCCTGCGCACGGATTTCAACGAGGATTTCCGTGTGCTGGATAAAGCACTGGCCTTAAAGCCTGAGATTCTAAGTGGAAGCTATACAGGGGATGACGCCCGAAGTCGGGATATTTCGCTGGGGGTATCGCCCCGGGCAGTCTTTGTGGTAAGGCAGGACGGCGCAATGCAGTCCGACATGTATACCTATGGCGGACTGGCGCTGCAAGGAGCACCAGTCACCATGCGGGATGGAAACCTGGTGGAGATCACCAGCAGCGGAATACGGGTGGCCCGCGGCGACCTGATAGAGGGCAGATTCTACGCGGACGCAAACCAATCCGGAATGAGCTACTACTATATAGCTTTCCACTAACAAAAAGAGCCGCCCCCAATCGGGGGCGGCTCTTATCTTTTAACAAGTGAAAAGTAATGCTTTGTTCTGCTTTACTGCTTCACCCAGCCCATGCCAGTAGCACCACTACCATCGGTGTAAACCGTACCCCAGACATAGGTGGAATTCTTCTGCAACGCTTCCTTGGTACCCTGGGCAGAGTCGCTCCCAGCGGCGCTGTAGAAGTTTTTGTCAGCTCCGACACCGGTGCCGGTAGGAGCAGTGCCTCCAATGGTAATCTTAACCCCCTCCTTTGCACCAACAACGGAGCCGTTCAGCACAAAGGTGTTGGAATCGGAGAAGCTGTAATTATCACCAATGGTCACCACGCCGGAGGTAGTGTAAGAAACGCCAGAAGCAGTCTTGGCAATCGTCACATCGGAGTCACAGGAAACAATTCCGCCCTTACCCAGCACGCTGCCGTCGGAGAGCACAACCGCACCGCCAGCCTTCAGCGTAATCTCCAGCTTACCGTCCGCAATCTGAGTAGCGTTCACCTTCAGAGTAGCGCCACTCTCAACCGTTACAGTGAGCTTGTTGGTATCGTTAGTACCAGTAAGGGTCAGAGTCTTGCCAGCAGGCACATTTACGCTCTCAGCCTTGGAAATCTTGCTGGCATCCAGGCGGACATCAGTATACTTATTCCAAGTGTCCTTCAGGTTGGAAGGGTCCGTCACAGTGATGACGCTGTTAACCGCGGGGATGTTGCCGTAGGTGTCAACCACCAGCAGCTTCACCTCGTCGCCGGCGCCCATCACATAGTAGGCGTTGGCCTGGTAAACACCGGACTTATCAGTCTCGATGGCGATGGTGGGCACTGCGCCCTCAACGCCGGCCTTGTCATCGCTGTTGATGCCGATGATAACGGTATCTTTGGTGATCTCAGCGTTGACATTGCTGCCCTTGTCGCTCAGAGAAGCGTCGGTGAAGCGGATATCGCCGTTCTTCTCGTTGTAGGCAATGATGGCGGTACGCAGCAGGTTGTCGACCTCGGTGACAGTGTAGCTGCCGTCCTTGTTCTCCTCGTAGGTGAAGATGTCGCCCTTGGACAGGGAAACCTTCTCGTCGGTCATGATGTCCTTGTGCTCGGTGGCGCCATCCCAGAAGGTGAAGGAAGACACGGTCTCGCCGTCCTTGTTCTTGGTGGTGGACACGGCGCTGGTCACATAGCCGTAGTTGCTGGTGATGGAGTTAACCTTCGCGTCCAGCTCTACGTAAGCCAGGACAATGCTGTTGTAACCGGTGGAGTTGTCCTTGTTAGCGTAAGCAGTGATATTCTGGGTCTTTACAGAGCTAGTGCTGTACTTGGCAAAGTCGGAACCAGCCATAGTAGAGAACTTGCCCGCGTTATCCTTCACAAAGATCACGGCGTCGTCCGCGATTCTCTCGCCGTTAATCTTGCCCTTGCCAGAGTCGTTGACATACTTGCCAGTCACAATCTTGTCAAAGCCGGCCTTGTCGGCATCGGAAGTCTCAGCCTTGGTCAGGACATACTCGCCCTTCTTGACCTCGTAGGTCACCAGATCGCCAACATTGGCGCGGCTGGAGGTTCCATCATACTTGACATCAGTGGTAACCACCTTGGTGGTGCCGTCGGCAAAGAGCAGCTTGGCCTGCTCGCCGTTGATATCCTTGTCGGTGTTCACGATCAGAGCGTAATCCTTCAGCTCGTGGCTGGAGGTGACAACCTCGGACTTCACGATGTAGCCGTTGAGCACAGCAGCCTTCACGGTGCTGTCCAGAGCCAGATCCTTGTCGGGAGTGGTGGTAACATAGTTGTACCAGGTACCGTCAATGCGGACGGAGTCGCTCTTGGTGGCCTCGATCTTGCCCTTGACCGTCTCAGCCAGGACATAAGTATCGGTGTCATCCACGGTGTTGGCGGCGTCGCTCTTGATGACATAGTCGTTCTTGGCCATGTCGTCGTAAGCGTTCACGTCCTCAAACTTAACATTGGTGTTAACATCGGTGTTGAAGGACTTCTCGCCCACGTAGGTCACCTTGGCGGCGGTGAAGGGGACGTAAACAACGGTGTCGATCTTGCCGTTGTCGTCATTGTCGTAAGCCTTCACAGCGGCGGCCTTGTTGCCGCCCACATTCAGGCCGTCAATCAGCTTACCGGTGTAGAGAGCGGTGGTGGTCACATTGCTGTCCACCTTGTAGGTGGTGCCGTCAATCTTGACCTCATTATTGCTGAGAGTACCAACCTTACCAGCAGTGCTCTCCACGATCAGGGAGCTGTCGGTGGAGGCATAGACGCCGTACACATTCTCGCGGTCCTTATACAGAACCTCGACCTTCTGGCCGATCAGGTTGCTGTAGTCACCCTCGACCTTGGTGTACTGGCCCTTGGTGGTGATGCCGTTCATGTACAGGGTGTAAGTGCCCTTGCTGTCCTTCTCCACGTCGGTCAGCACAGCGTCGCCGTCGGTGATCAGGGACAGGTACTTGTGGCCCATGGTCTCGTCGGCGTACTTGGTCACGGTGTTCTCGCCGTAAACATTCTGGGTCTTCTGCTCCAGGCTGTACTTGCCAGTATCAAGAGGAGTGGTGCCACCGTTCGCCTCCTTCAGAGTGTCGATAGCATCCTGACGGCTGTTGTAGACGGAGCCGTCCAGAGCCTTGATGGCATCGTTAACAGAGCTGTCCTTGATCTTGACAACCCACACGCGCTCGGTGCCGGTCACGACGGACTCGGTGCCGGTGTAGCTGTACTGGCTGGTGGTGTAGTTGCCAGCGGCGTTCAGCTCAACCATGTTGGCGTCCAGAGCATTGTAGATCATCTGGGCGGCATTGTCACGGGTCAGCAGGGTGTTGGCGTTCAGATTGGCCAGTTTCTTGTAAAGACCGTTCTGGTTGGCCAGCACGTTGGTGTTGATGGCCCAGTCGTTGCCCACCAGGCCGGACTTCTCGGCGCTGTAGCCCAGCACGCCCAGCAGCATCTTGGCGGCCTCGGTGGCGCTCACGGTGCCGGTAGGATCAAACTTGTTGTTGCCGCGGCCAGCGATGATGCCGTTGGCGGCGCAGTACTCAATGTAGGACTCTGCCCAGGTACCCTTGATGTCGGTAAAGGTGGGGGTGTCCTTGACGCCCAGCACGGGATCCACACCGCCGTTGATGGCGACGCAGAGCATCTTGGCCATCTCGGCACGGGTCACGTTGCCGGTGGGGTCAAAGTAGCTGCCGTCTTCCTTACCATTGATGATGCCCAGGGCAGTCATGGTAGAAACGGCGTCCTTGTTTACGATCTCATCCGCATCGGTGAAATCGCTCGCGTTCACCGCGCTGGCACCAACACTCATCATGCCCACGAGCATGACGGAGGCCAGAGCCAGGCTGAGAGTCCGCTTGAGGTTTCTCATGTTTGGAATTCCTCCTTCTAAATTTTGAGCTTTCGGGGCATCCTACTCACGACTGCGCGTTTCAGTCAAGTACGACGCCCCTTACATGGGAGGAAAGAATGCAGCTTTCGGGGAATAGGGGTATAAAAGGCGGGGAAACAGAATCAAAAGGTTCGCATGGTAGACGTATGGTAGACATTATAAAAAACTCCTTGGGGAAAAAGCTGAAAATTCAGGCGCTTTGCGTTGCATTTTGGTAGACATTTGGTAGACATAACCCCACGCACGATCAGAAGAGGTATAAAAGTCGGCAGATTGGGTATTTTGAAAGCAAAGGATCACAGGCACGAGAAGAGAAAATCGGAGCACACGAGAATTTTGCTTTGATTTTAAGGAGAGATCTGCTATAATGTACTCGTATTGGAGCGCACTTCCATGGAAGGCGTTTATTAAATTGTGTTTACCGGGCCGGTGAATTGCCGGCCCTTGGATACCGTTTATGCCGGAAACGGCTGCGGCGGAAGGAATAGAGGGTTGTAGCTTTGACAAAATATGTGATCCACGGCGGAAAGCCGCTTTTTGGAGAAATTGACATCAGCGGCGCGAAGAATGCCGCCGTCGCCATAATCCCCGCCGCCCTGCTGGTGGACGGGGTATGCCGCATTGAGAACATTCCCCAGATCAGCGACGTGACATTGATTCTGAATATTTTGCAGGAGCTGGGCGCCGATGTGCGCACCGTCAACCGCACCACGGTGGACGTGGACTGCTCCCACATCCGCAACGCCCGTGTGCCTGAGGAGCTGGCGCGGAAAATCCGCGCCTCTTATTACCTCATTGGGGCGCTGCTGGGCCGGTTCGGCTCCGCCGAGGTGCCCCCTCCGGGTGGCTGTGACTTCGGCGGACGGCCCATTGACCAGCACATCAAGGGCTTTGTGGCCATGGGGGCCGACGTGGATGTGCGGGGCGGCTACATCCATGCCAAGGCCAAAAACGGCCGCATGTGCGGCACCCAGATCTATCTGGACATCGTCTCGGTGGGCGCCACCATGAACATCATGCTGGCGGCCGTGCTGGCCGACGGCCTGACTGTCATTGAGAACGCCGCCAAGGAGCCCCACATCGTGGATCTGGCCAACTTCCTCAACTCCATGGGCGCGGAGATCATGGGCGCGGGCACCGACGTGATCAAGATCCGCGGGGTGGAGCGCCTGTCCGGCGGCAGCTACTCCATTATCCCTGACCAGATTGAGGCGGGCACTTATATGACCGCCGTGGCCGCCGCCGGGGGCGAGGTGCTCATCCGCAACGTCATCCCCAAGCATCTGGAGTGCATCACCGCCAAGCTGCTGGAGATGGGGGTGGACGTGGAGGAGCGGGATGACGCGGTGCTGGTGCGCCGGCACGGCAAGCTGACCCGCACCAACGTCAAGACCCTGCCCTACCCCGGCTTCCCCACCGACATGCAGCCCCAGATTGCCGCCGTCCTCTGCCTGGCGGAGGGCACCAGCGTGCTCACCGAGGGCGTGTGGGACAACCGCTACCGCTATGTGGACGAGTTCCGGCGGATGGGCGCCCAGATCCAGGTGGACGGCAAGATCGCCGTCATCGAGGGCGTGGAGAAGCTCACCGGCGCCCGTATCCAGGCCTGCGATCTGCGGGCCGGGGCGGCCATGGTAATCGCGGGCCTGGCGGCCCAGGGCACCACCGAAATTGGCTGCATCCACCACATCGAGCGGGGCTACGAGGATATCGTGCGCAAGCTCTCCGGCGTGGGGGCGGACATCCGCGTGGTGGTCACCCCGGACGAGGAGAAGCAGAGCCAGGTAGGCTAAAAAGAAAACAGGGAGCGGCGGCGCAGGCCGCCGCCCTTTTTTGCGCAGAGAGACTACATAGTGAGGAGCGATTCCGTGCTGGAACTTTGTACCCTGGCCAGCGGCTCCAGCGGCAACAGCCTGCTGGTGACCGACGGCCGCACCCACGTGCTGGTGGACGCGGGCATCTCCTGCCGCCGTATCTGCACCGGCCTGAAGGAGCTGGGCGTGGAGCCAACGGAGCTCGCCGGCGTGCTGATCACCCACGAGCACAGCGACCACATCTCCGGTTTGACCACCCTGACCAAGCAGCTCAGGCTGCCGGTGTATGCCAGCCCTGGGACGGGGCGGCAGCTTTGCTACCGCATCGCCTTTCTGGAGGAGCTGCTCCGCCCCGTGGCGCCGGGGGAGGGCTTTTCCATCGGCGGGCTGGCGATTGAGAGCTTCCCCACCTCCCACGACGCGGCGGAGAGCGTGGGCTACGCCCTGTCCGCCGGGGGGCGGAAGGCGGCGGTGGTCACCGACCTGGGCTATGTGACCGGGGCGGTGCTCCGCGGCATCCGGGGGGCGGATCTCCTGGTGGCCGAGGCCAACCACGACGTGGAGTGGGTGCAGTCCGGCCCCTACCCTTACCACCTCAAGGCCCGCATTCTGGGCGACCGGGGCCACCTGTCCAACGAGGCGGGGGCCGAGCTGGCCTGGACGGCGGTGGAGGGGGGCGCCCGCACGGTGGTGCTGGCCCACCTGTCCCATGAGAACAATACCCCCGCCCGGGCCCACGAGGTGGTACGGGGCGTACTGGAGCGCCGGGGCGCGGCGGTGGGCTGGGACGTGGCGCTGGAGGTGGCCCCCCGCAGCGAGAAGAGCCGGAGGTACACGGTATGAAGGGCATCCGGGTGCAGCTCATCTGCGTGGGCAAGATGAAGGAGAAATTTTACATCGACGCGGCGGCGGAGTACGTCAAGCGCCTGTCGGCCTACTGTAAGCTCCAGGTGGTGGAGCTGCCGGAGGAGCGGCTGCCGTCCAATCCATCCCAGGCCCGGATCGACGCCGCCCTGGAGAAGGAGGCGGCGGCCATCCGCGCCAAGCTGGCTCCGGGGGCCAGCCTGGTCGCCCTGTGCGTGGAGGGGCGCATGCGCTCCAGCGAGGAACTCTCCGGCCTCCTGTCCGACTGGAGCAGCCGAGGGGGAAGCAGTCTGTCCTTCCTCATCGGCGGCTCCTACGGCCTTGCCCCCTCCCTCAAGGCCCAGGCGTGGGCCAAGCTGTCCATGTCCCCCATGACCTTTCCCCACCATCTGGCCCGGGTGATGCTGCTGGAGCAGCTCTACCGCAGCTTCAAGATCGACGAAGGCTCCAGCTACCACAAGTAGGCGTGACAATCTCCCAAATTCATCAAAAGACGGGCTGGATATTGGTAAATTTTTGTGCTATAATCACAGTGCAGTACATTGTTTACGCCAGAATTTCAGATATTGGAGGTTAGTCCCATGTCCTATCGTGATGTTTATGAAAAGTGGCTCAGCAGCTCTGCGCTCAGTGAGGCGGAAAAGGAGGAGCTGCGCTCTATTTCCGGCGACGAGAAGGAGATTGAGAGCCGGTTCTTTGCCCCGCTGGAGTTCGGCACCGCCGGCCTGCGCGGCACCATGTGCGTCGGCCTGCACCAGATGAACATCCACGTCATCCGCCACGCCACCCAGGCCTTCGCCGAGGTCATTCTGGCCGAGGGCCCCGAGGCGGTGAAGCGCGGCGTGGCGGTGTGCTTCGACTGCCGCAACCACTCCCAGGAGTTCGCCCGTGAGACCGCCGGCGTCATGGCGGGCAACGGCATCCCCGTACGTATCTTCGAGTCCCTCCGCCCCACCCCCGAGCTGTCCTTCGCCGTCCGGGAGTATGGCTGCATCGCCGGCGTAAACGTTACTGCCAGCCACAACCCCAAGGAATATAACGGCTACAAGGTCTACTGGCAGGACGGCGCCCAGCTCCCCCCCCACCACGCCGAGGCCATCGCCAAGAAGATGGAGGAGCTGGACTTCTTCGCCTCCATCAAGCGCATGGACTACGACGAGGCGGTGGAGAAGGGCCTGATCACCGTCATGGGGGCTGAGACCGACGAGAAGTTCCTCTCCAACGTCATGGGTCAGGTCAACGACAAGGCCGCGGTGGAGAAGGTGGCCGACACCTTCAAGATGGTTTACACCCCCTTCCACGGCACCGGCTACAAGCTCATCCCCGAGGCCCTGCGCCGCCTGGGCATGAAGCACGTCATCTGTGTCCCCGAGCAGATGGTCATCGACGGCAATTTCCCCACCGTGATCTCCCCCAACCCGGAGAACCCGGAGGGCTTCTATCTGGCTGTGGATCTGGCCAAGAAGGAGGGGGCGGACTTTATCCTCGGCTCCGACCCCGACGCCGACCGGGTGGGCATCATGGTGCGCACCTCCGACGGGGAGTTCAAGGTGCTCACCGGCAACCAGACCGGCGTGCTGCTGCTGGACTACCTGATCGGGGCAAAGCAGCGCACCGGCAAGATGCCCGCCAACCCCGTGGCCCTCAAGACCATCGTTACCACCGAGATGGCCCGCAAGGTGGCCGAGACCAACGGCCTGAAGTGCTACGACACCTTTACCGGCTTCAAGTTCCTGGCGGAGAAGAAGGACAAGCTGGAGAACGCCGGGGAGGGCAAGGTGATCTTCGCCTACGAGGAGAGCTACGGCTACATGCTGGGCGACTATGTCCGCGACAAGGACGCCGTCACCGCCGCCCTGTCCCTCACCGAGATGGCGGCCTGGTACGCCGGACAGGGCATGACCCTGTACGACGCCCTGCTGGCCTGCTATGAGAAGTACGGCTATTACGGCGAAAAGACCCTGAACCTGGTGATGCCCGGCCTGGACGGCCTGAAGAAGATGGCCGATCTGATGGCCAACCTTCGGGAAAAGCCCCCGGTGGAGATCGCCGGCGTGGGCGTGCTCCAGCAGAAGGACTACAAGGACGGCAGCGTGGTCAACGTGGCCGACGGCGCGAAGAGCACCATGGAGCTGTCCGGCTCCAACGTGCTGCGCTATGAGATGGCCGACGGCACCAGCCTCATCGTCCGGCCCTCCGGCACCGAGCCCAAGGTCAAGGTCTACATCCTGGCCAACGACGCCTCCAGGGAGGCCTGCGACGCCAAGGTTGCCAAGTACGCAGTCTGGGCCGAGAGCCTGAAAAAGTGAGTGAATAGAGTAAACCGGTTCCCCGGCGTCCGCGCCGGGGAACCGGTTTTTTCACGTCGGGAGCAGCACGGATTTCCAGCCTCCCGGAGTAGCGGGAACCTGAACAGAGGCGGTGTCGCCCCAAAATGCATTTTACACCCTGTGCACGGGCGGCACTTGCGGCCGCCCCCTTTTTGCCCCCGCTGGGAACGCTTCGCCCCGTAGGGGCGGGGCTTGTCCCCGCCCGTGGGCGGCCACAAGGGCCGCCCCTACTTCCGGGGTTCCGTTCCCGGCGGACTACCTTGTGGCGCTTGTGTGTAGGGGCGGGTGCCCACACCCGCCCGGAGCTGGCCGGTGGCCCGGAGGGGCGGGGCTTGTCCCCGCCTGCGGGCGGCCATAAAAGCCGCCCCTACTTCCGGGGTTCCGTTCCCGGCGGGCTATCTTGCGGCGCTTGGACGTAGGGGCGGGTACCCACACCCGCCCGCAGGGCGTCCGGCAGAAGGAGTCCCCCGCGTCCGGCGGTACGCCGGGCGCGGGGGACTCTCATATCCCGAAAGGGGGAATATTTATGGAAAATTATACGGAACATTATCAGCTCCACCAGTGGGAATCGGAGGACAGCTTCCTGCGGACGGATTTCAACGCGGACTTCGCCAAAATTGACGGAGCCATTGCCGCGTGCAGCCACACGGTCAAAGGCTCCTATACCGGAAACGGAAGCTATTTGACAGTGGAGCTGGGCTTCCGGCCCGCGGCGGTGCTGGTCTCGCTGGGATATCAGTCCTACAACCAGCCGCGGCTCTCCATCGACGGGGACACCGCTTATATGGTCATGACTGACAGCGGGTTCCGCGTTCAGGATGACCGCAACGCAAATATGAACGCAGAGGGTAGGGCCTATCTCTATCTGGCGTTCCATTAAAAAATTTCCCCGGCCGATCGGCCGGGGAAATTTTTTGCGGAGATAGTGCTTACTTCACGAAGGTGAAGGCGTAATAGGTGACATCCCCATTGTTGTTCGTGGCAAACACCACATAGGTACCAGGGGCAACATTCTTAATCTCGTTGCTGGTTGTATTCTGGATTACAATGGCACCAGAGGAAGTAGGTTGGTTAGTATTCCCCAGGTTAGCGTTCAGTGCAGCATCCTTTTCACCGTAGACAACAGCAGTACCGTAGCAGGGAACTCCGCCACCGGTAGCATTCTCGGTGTACACATTCAGGGTGTAGTTCTGAGCCGCGTCGGTAAACATCTGAATTTCCTTGGCATTTTCAACCGCAGCTCCGATCGTCTTGTAGCCAGTGGGCTCGCCAATACCCTTGCCGTTGACAGTGACGCTCTTGATCATGTCGCCCTTAGAGTCGTCATCGCCAGCGTCAACGTCAACCTCCATCTTGTAGGTATCGGTGACATACACGACCTCGGCCTGGCCGTCATCGTTGTACACCACGATACCGTACTGACCGGAGGTCAACTCAGTGGTAGCGGCAGTCTTGTCGTCCACCTCGGTGTTCTCCACGTCGATAACCAGGGCCTTGTCGGCATAACGACGCTTAGTAGCCATCATATATTCGTATGCTCTTTGTTTCGGACAGTTGATACCCGAAACATATATCGTTTGATCTGTCTTTTTATCATCCTCAACATAACGGAGTGCTGCATATAAATCCTCATCTAAGAACTTTTTATCAGTGGTTTTGTCAGGGTTACGGGCATAGTCGATTACTTCTTTCAGTCTGTTTTTGACAGGCCAGAATCCGGTGGTTGCCATTTATGCATATCCTCCTTCCGTGGTAATAAAAGTTCCGAATGAATTTCATCAATAAGTGAAAGCAGTTTGTTTTCTGTTTCGGGCGTAAATCCCACTGTGTTGCATAGCTCGCACAATTTGTTGTAGAAATCAAAAAAGACATCAGGAAGAACCGTTATCGGTTCATATCCCAACGCCCTTTGCACCAGATATTCACTAATAGATAAATTGCATTTTTCAGCAAGTTTCGTTATTTTTTCTTTATCCTTTGGCTTTACCCGAATATCAATTCGGGCAAATTTTTCTTTTGGGTTTCTGTTCATAGATTTATCAGTCTTTTCAAAATAGGGTGTTAGGGACGGCAGTCCCTAAAGAGTAAATCGGCTAAACAGCCGATTTTGAATTGGAACTTGCCGTACAAGTTCCCTGCTTGTTACCGTATGAGACATCATTCTTTTTTCATAAATTCAGGCAGCTCATAATCTTTCAAATAATCATCGCAGTAACAATATTCGTAAACTTTGTATGGCGGCTTTTCAGGCTTGTGCCAACGCTTTTGTATTGTAACCACATATACAGGCGAACCGACTGCCGGAATATCCATACCAAATTTGCTTAATTCAGCGAAGCCCATTGTTAACCATATATTCGGGAAGTCCGGGGATACAATGAGAATCTCACAGCTCTTTTTCGTGTGGTTGATAAACACATCACGAACCCATCCAACGGTTTCACCGTCGAAAAATGGCTCAATAAATTGCGTTCCGTCGTAATATTCAATCGCATTGCAAATATTACCGCTTATATCAACTGTTTTCTTCTTGTAATAGCTATTAATCTGTTCCATAGAATTATCTCCTTTTTTGAATGAAAGTGTTTGTTAAATAAGGGGCATCAAAGTGATGTCACAGGATATTTCAGAGCATAAAAAAGCGGCACTACTCTGATGCCGTCATTCACCGAGAAACATATCGAGGGAATCCATAAGTTCGTTTTCTTCTTCGGACAGTGCTTCGGTGGGCTGTGCTGATTCTATCTGTATTACAGAAAGATTTTGCAAGCACCCTCGAATAGCATTTCTATAATCCGCCTTTCTGCGAAAGGCACCGACGGGGTTATGAAACGCAGGTGCTTTCGCCTGAAATTGATGT
>PPYE01617754.1_pt1 | contig 14607 bp, 17 predicted proteins | sample 1559881 | NCBI WGS metagenome assembly PPYE01 (sample SAMN08240022, study PRJNA423297) | Human gut metagenome, whole genome shotgun sequencing project.
CTTCGGCAGCGTCTATGCCTTTGGCAAAGACTTCTGCTCTCCGTACAAAGCTGTCTGTTGTATTTGTTTCACGAGCGATTCTTGCACGAGTTTTTTCGTTTTTTGGTTGGTGGTCATTTTGACCACCAACCAAACTCGTATATTGGTTAGCCCCTTTTTCATTTGGTATCAAAGCCTTTTCAGCTTCATATTGCTTTCCTACAAGGTACTTCTTCTGTTCCGGTGTGAGGTTGCGCCGCCCAAGCTGGTTTTTGCAGATCCAGATGATTGCTTCATAGCGGTCTGCAAACTCTTTCTCGTGAACGGTGTACGGGATGTCAGGGTGCTTCTGAAGAATCGTATATCGGTTATGACCGTCAACGATCAGCCCATTCCAGACGATGATGGGATTGATAACTTTGCCATCGTTGACGATGTTCTTCTCCAGCTGTTCCAGTTCCTCAAAGGTAAGCGGCGGGATCTTGCCTTGAAACTCCGGGTCGATCTTAAGCGCATTCAGATTCATCATCGAACCGTCCTTTCTTCATATAAACGGCTTTCGGGCTGGTGGGCTGGATGTAGTAGTCGTAGCCGAAGTTGGTCTGGCAGTAGGTGCAAGGTTCCTTGGTGAGCTGATAAGGGTCTGCACGACGGACGCGGATGCCGCGTGCATTGCGGAACGCATTCAGGCAGCGGGGGCAGAGAGTGGTCAGGGTCGATTCGTCGGTCTTGTGGGTAAAAGTACGGCTCATAATCATTACCTCCGTGTCATCAGAATGAATATTCGATATGGAAAAAGCCCACTGCCTAGATTCAGAAGAATCCCGGTGGTGGGCTTTGAAGTTTTGCTTTAAGTTTTTCCAACCTATTTGTCCTCGACCCCCGTTGGATTTGGAATGCACCTCGGTAAGTGGGGACTTGCACCCACACTCCACATTGGCTTCTTCAGCCACCCCGCCTTCTTTATGGCCGGGCCGCGAGTTACGGAAGTTTCATTATTTTGTCCGAGGGAATGATATTCAGTTTTCAAGGTACGGCTTACAGCTTCGGGCTTCTCCCCGTCTGGGGTGTTGCCCTTGCTGTGACCATAGTGTACCTGAAAACCAAATGCTTTTTTAGGAGGTCGTACCTCCGGTTTTTAAGCAAAAAACCGGAAGTATTGCTTCCGGTTTTGAGTGCTTTTCATTGATGTTACGACATAAATTTTTCGACAGTTTTACAAATGCGACTTTGAACTTTTTTCAAAGAAAAAAGCCCTCTCGGACACCGGCTTGTATGAGCCGTCCATCCGAAAGAGCTGTTGTGTGTAATTTATAACTCGTAAGCAAGAGCCTCTAGGCTGCGTGCCATGCGCTGAAGTTTGGCACTGACTTTCTTCTTCATCAATTCTTCTTGCTCAGAAGTGGATTTCCCCATAATCAAATGGTCGAGCGTAGTGTTGAAAAATTCAACAATTTCAACGAACAAGTCAACCGAGGGGGTGTACTCTCCTCTTTCAAGGCTACGGAGGTGGCGGTCACTGATGTTCAGTTTGATTGCCAACTCCTCCTGCGTCATGCCTTTGGCCTTGCGCAGGTGCTGGATACGTTTGCCGGTGGCGTAAGAATCAAAGTACATAAGCCAGCCCTCCGACCACAGAGCAACGCAGTCGCAAGCTGCGCCACAAGGTCGGAGTGCAAAGATGCAGTCGGCGGCGGACCAAGTTTTGGTTGCCGGGGCTTGATTGGTACTCGATTAATCTCCTTTTCATGTTTCTTCGTCCTTTCTTTGTCGATGATGGCAAGGCGGGCGGAGTATGAAAGACGTACAGAACATCCTTCATAATAGTAAAAGAGCCGCAACTCTATTGCTATCCATGTAAAATCAGGGAATCGTATTCAGCAAATTCAAAAAAGCTTCCTGCTGGTCAGGGCGAAGTATCGACCACTTCTCAATGACCTGCATCTGCTGGGATGTAAGTGCTACCGGGGCAGATTCACTTCCCTCTGCCTTAGCAAAAAACTCAGAAAGCGTGATCTGAAAGGCATCGCAGATCTTTACAAGCGAAGGAATGGTCGGAATCGCATTGTCATTATACCATGTAGAAATGGTGGACGGTTTCAGCTCGGCGTGAGCCGCTAAATCGTATAGCGACCATTTGCGTTCTTTACGGTAGGCGGTTATGGTATTAAGAATGTTATCCACCGCCACTCCTCACTTTCGTACAATAAACTTTTTCGCTTATTATACCGTACTACGCAGAAAATTATAATCCTTTTTGCCGTATAAAAAGTACGGAGTTTTGGAGTGGTGAGAGCATTGACTCCCCGTCCACATATAGCGTTTAAGATGTGAAAGAGTATTGCCATTTCGAGGCAGGAAGAATATACTTATATTAGCTAAATTCCAATACTAGATGGAGGGACTATTATGGCTAGACCAAAAGGAAGCAAGAATGCATTGCGTACCAAGAAAGCAAAGATTGACTATGTAGCTATTATTGCTGAAAAGACCGCTGCCAAGGAGCAAATTGAAACCGAGATTGTTGCACTGTCTGATAACATCAGCGTACTGAAAGAACAGTTGAAAAGCAAAAAATCCGCTTTGAAGGTTGCAGCAAAGGAACTTTCTAAAGCAGAGGCAAAAAAGATTGCAGCCGAAAAAAAGGCCGCTGAAGAATCTAAGAAAGCTGAAGCAGAATCTGTATTGAAAAAGCTGCTTGCCAGCGGTATGTCTGCCGATGACATTATTGCCAAGCTCCAGTAAACTATTATGGGAGCCAGCAAACGAGTTTGTCCGAACTGTGGTCGCAAAATGAAGCAGCAGTTCATTGGCCTGTTCCACTGCAAATGCGGCACAAGCTGGCGGCGTGATATAGGATTCTTTGAGCGCACTCCAGACATGGTGTTCTCACTGGAACGCAAAAAAATCGGAAAGAAAGTCAAGCAGCTTCCAATGATTCATCGCAAATAAGCAAGACCACCAGCCGTTTTTTCGACTGGTGGTCTTTTTGCGCTCGATTCTCTGTAATGTCGAGATACAACAACAGCCACCGGTCAAGACAAAGCCGGTGGCTGCAAGAAAGCTGACTCAATTAAAACGTACAGAGCCGCTTAACAGGTGTAAGCGGGAATCTTTTTTCCACGCCTGCCATGGTGCACATTTGCGTGCCGGGCAGTTCCAGAGAAGCGTGTGCACAGGAAACTGCCATTTTAAGCAGCTGATCTCCTTGGGTGTGCTGTTCGGCAATCGCATAGGCAAAGCCGGACACCATGGAATCGCCCGCACCCTGAACGCCTTTTACATCGACAGAAACAGGTTCCGAATACCATGCAGCTTCCGGTGTGACCAGCAGCGCACCCTTTTCGCCAAGAGAAACTGCGCCGTAGGCAATGTTGTGCTCTATGAGGATTTGACGATAGCTTGCGCAGAACTCCTGCGTTACACTGGGATGAACGCCGAAGGTGGCATAGTATTCTTCTTCGTTGGGTTTAATCAGAACAGGAGATGCCTCCATTCCGTTCAGAAGCAGCGGCCCCGATGCGTCCAGAATAAAGGGCACGTCATATTCCTGTGCGCTTTTGCCAAGTTCATAGTAGAAGTCGTCAGGAAAGCCCGGTGGCACACTGCCGCCAAGGATCAGCACCGATGTTGTGGGCAGAACATTTTTGACAGCGCGAATAACATCCACGGCAGTTTCGGGATGTAGAGGAGTGCCCTTTTCGTTGAACTCCGTCATGCAGCCCGTAGATGTTTCAAACAGCTTGATATTGATACGGACATTTCCGGGGACGGGGATAAGCTCTGCATCCATATCTCTTTGCTTGAAGAAATCCGCTGCTTCTCCATCTGAATGGCTCAGGCAGACGCTTTTGACCGGCATTCCAAGCTGGGTAAGTGCCAGCGAAACATTGATGCCCTTGCCGGAAAAGTCGCAGATCGTTTTCTGGACACGATGGCTATGACCAAGGTTGACGGAATCCACCTGAATCGTGCGGTCAATGCAGGGATTCGCAGTAACAGTTGTAAAGTGCATGGGTTCTCTACCTCCTATCCGGGGAGCATTGTTTCAGCATCCCGGAAACTGGATATGTTTATTCTTTTTCACCGGAAGGAATGTCAGTGTACAATTCGATCTTACCGCAGGAAGGACAGAATGCCGCTTTTATTTTTGATCGTGACCAAGTTAAAGAGCATACCGTTTTCAATCTTGATCTTGTAATCCAAAACCATTTCAGCATGACAAATTGGACAGTTCATAAAACACCTACTTCCTGACATTTTGATACACCTAGTCTAGCATACAAAACGAACGCTGTCTATTGGCGGAACGAAAACGGCTATCATGAGAAAAATAATAAAGGACGCTCTTAAAATCCCGATAGAAAAACAAGATTTTTTGCAGATGATATGTTATAATAAAAGAAATACAGCACCTGCTGAACGGACGGAAAGGACACCACGATTATGGAAGAAAACAAGAAACCGGAAACTACCTCGCAACAGGATTCGGCACCCGTGGATTACAGCCACTACATGGGAACGCTGAACCGCATCTACCGCCGCAACAATAACCCCAAAAAGAAGCGGCTGGGGGACGGTATCACCTCTTTGAAACAAGAGCAGAAGCCCACGGCACCTGCCAAACCGGAAAACGGAAAGAAAGACCACAGCTTCCTGATCACGCTTGCTGTGTCAATCGCCATTATCCTGATCCTGTGGGTCATCAAAATGTTCTGAATACTATAAAAACTGCCCGGAACGACCTTCTCCTATCGTTCCGGGCAGTTTTAGCAGGAGGAATCTGCTACCGTGGATGTCAATCTAGTGAGACCGATCAAACGTTCTCGTTCAGGAATGCAGCAATTTCTTCTGCAGCGACGGTCTCATCCTCACCCTCAACCGTGACGGTGATGGTTTCGCCCTGCTTGATGCCAAGTCCCATGACTGCCATCAGCTTGCGCATATCACAGGTCTTGCCATCTTTTTCAATGGTGACCTTGCTGGCATACTTCTTTGCCAGCTTGACCAGCAGACCGGCGGGGCGGGCGTGGACACCAAGTTCGTCCTTGATGGTATAAGTAAACTGTTTCATGGGTTCTCCTTCATTTCCTTCTTCTTTAGCGTGTAAAAAGGGCAGATCAGACGGCGCTCTCGTAATCCAGCATGAACTGCACAATGCCGTCCATAGCCAGCTCACGAGGGTCGAGCTTCAGCTGACCCTCACGGATCTTGGCATAGCTGATGGGCATATACTGGTGCAGCATATTCATGGGGATGGGGTACTCGCGCAGGTTGTCGAACAGCTTGTTCATGGCTGCAACAACTTCCGGCTGACCGATGTAGTAGCGGGCACGGTCAGAGTAGCTATATTTGCGGCACTGTGCCAGATGCTTTTCGTCACCGTGGTAGTGCTTTTCCCAGTTTGCAGGGGAAGCCAGCATGACCTGATCCAGCGTTTCGATAAAGTTGGCGCGCTTTTCTTCCGGCACCAGTTCCTTCTCCATCATGCTCAGAGAGAACAGAGCCTCGCGCAGACCAAAGGTCAGAGCAGGACCGACCTTCAGGATAGCAATGCCGTCGGTGACCATGTTGTACAGATCAGTTGCGGTCTGGTAGTCGGTAGAGTGACCCTCGAAGCAGATGTCGGGGAACTCCTTCAGAGCGGCGCACAGGTCAACGGCTGCAGCGGGGTTGTAGTCGAACACCTGCTCATCGCCAAACTCCACACCGGGCTGGACAACGACTGCGATAACGTCCTTCATGCCCTCGCCAACGCCTTCCTCAGTCCAGACGCGCTGATAGGTGGAAACGGTATCACGGAATGCTTCGGGCTTAGTGACAGCCAGCGTATCCTCTGCTTCGGTAGCACCGCCGGGGATGGGCACTTCACTGCCGATAACGAACACCGGGCGCATTGCATCCGGCTTCTCAGCTTTCAGTTCCTCGTAGCCCTTCATAGCTGCCTTGTACAGCTTTGCGCCACGGCGAGCGATGACCTCGGTCTGGAGCAGACCTTCCGGGTCGTCAGCAACCTTCATGCTGGTGTCCAGATGGATCTTGGTAAAGCCGGCGCGTGCATACTGGTAAACCAGTTCCACGGAGTTTTCCATTGCTTCGGACTCCGGCAGCTTCTGCCAAGTCAGGGGTCCGAGGTGGTCGCCTGCAAGGATCATCATGTTTTCGGGCAGACCGATGTCGCTTGCCATTTTCAGGACCATCTGATAGAAATCAGCGGGCTTCATGCCGGTGTAGCCGCCAAACTGGTTGACCTGATTGGCGGTTGCCTCGATCAGAACAGGGATGTTGCGCTCCTTTGCACGGCGCAGGGCGATCTCGATTACCAGTTCGTTGGCACTGCAATAAGAGGGGATGCCGCAGCGAATGCCCTCACGGCGCTTATCCATCATTTCCTGAAGGGGATGTTTCATTTCAATTCTCCTTTGTAATGCTCCAAAATCTTACAGCTTTGCCTGACCCTTGCAATAGGTCTGGAGCACATCGTAGTTGTCCTCCAGCACTACAAGGTCGGCATCCTTGCCTACCTGAATGGAACCCTTGCGGTCATCCAGATGCAGGCAGCGCGCCGGGTTGATGGTGCAGGCGTTCAGCGCATAGTTGAACGGCACCATTGCATCCTCGACAAGGATCTTCAAGCCCTTGTTGATGTTCAGGGTAGAGCCAGCCAGACCGCCGGTAGAGGTCAGGTGTGCGCTGCCGTCCGGGTAGATCACGATCTCGTTGCCGCCGAAGATGTACTTGCTGCCCACGGGGGTGCCCTTTGCCATCAGCGCATCGGAGATCATGATGGAATAGTCGGGACCCTTGCTCATGAAGTAGTTGTTCAGAGCAGCCGGGGTGGAATGGCAACCATCGCAGATGATCTCACCGTACATGGTGCGGATGCGGTATGCTGCACCCACCAGACCGTTTGCGCGGTGGTTGAAGGGTGTCATACCATTATAGACATGGGTCATGGAGCGTGCGCCATTGGCATAAGCCATGACTGCCTGCTCGTAGGTGGCAGCACTGTGACCGATGCTGACAACGATACCCTGCGAAGTCAGGTAGCGGGTCAGTTCAAAGTTATCGTCCTGTTCGGTAGCCAGCGTAACATAGCGGATATGGCCGTGTGCGGCTTCCTGATAGTGCTTGAACTGCTCTACGCTGGGCTTTGCAATGAACTGCTCCGGCTGTGCGCCCTTGTACTTCATGTCCAGATAAGGACCCTCGAAGTGGATGCCAAGGATCTCGGCACCGTCGTAGCCGCCCTCCATGACACGGGCAACGTTGGCAACGGCATTGGTCAGGACCTCAACGCTCTGGGTGATGGTGGTAGCCAGAAAGCTGGTCACGCCCTCCGAAACGATATGCTCTGCCCAGTAACGCAGACCTTCCTCGTTTGCATCGTTGGTGTCAAACTCATAGGCACCGTGGCAGTGGATGTCCATAAAGCCGGGGACGATACGCTTGTCACCGTAATCGTCATCTACATCCTTTGTCCCATAGGGGAAAATGCCGACGATCTTACCATCTTTGACCTCGATGGCAGCAGGCACAAACTGATCAGCGATCCATACTTTTTTACTTTGAATTATCATCTGAATTGTCCTCCTTCCGAGTGAATTACCCTTGTGCCATTATACCGCATACTTTCGGAAAAATATTTACAATTTTCAATCGACTTGTTACTTGTTTCGGCAAACATACCCAAAAAATCATATAAATCAAGTGGTCAGACAGGGGGAACGCCGCTTCCGTTTGTCTTTTTCAAACAAAAAGTTATGGCTTTCAGTTGCCCCCTTGTTTTCTGCTATGGGGGTGTGATATAACAGGAAGGAAGGGATAGTGCGCTTTGGTAAGCCCTGTCTATGATTCGGATAAATACCAACCGATTAGGAGGTAGAAAACCATGAGCATTTTTAATCTGACTGATGAGAAGATGAAGGAAACTTCTTCCACTTTTACTGCACATGAGATCTATCAGCAGCCTGCAACTTGGCGCAAGACCTGCGCACAGCTGGCTGGCTGCAAGGACGAGTTGCAGGCTTTTATCGATCAGGTCGTCAAGCAGGATGACTTTGATATTGTTCTGGTCGGCGCAGGCACCAGCGAGTTCGTTGGCAACTCCCTGTTCCAGGCTCTGAACCCCAAGTACAACTACAAGGTCAAGTCCTACGCTTCCACCGATATCGTTCCCTCCCCGGAGAACTTCCTGTCCCGCACCAAGCCCACCCTGCTGGTGAACTTTGGTCGTTCCGGCAACTCTCCTGAGTCTCTGGGCAACGTGGAAGCAGCAGAGGTCGTCTGCCAGAACCTGTACCACCTGTTCGTGACCTGCAACCACGAGGGCACTCTGTCCAAGATGGCTGCAAGCCGCAAGAACTGCTTCGCTATCAACCTGACCCCGGAGACCCATGACCAGTCCTTCGCCATGACCTCCAGCTACAGCAATATGTATCTGGCAACCTATCTGGCATTGAATCTGGACAAGCTGGATGAGATCACTGCCGAGGTCGAGAAGCTGGCCGTTGCAGGTCAGCACTTCCTCGATGACCAGTTCGGTGAAGTCCAGAAGATCGTGGACGAGTTCGATTACAACCGTATCGTTTATCTGGGCAACATCGGCCTGAAGGGCGTTGCACAGGAGTCCGCTCTGAAGACTCTGGAGCTGACTGCCGGCAAGGTCGCTACCATGTACGATTCCGAGCTGGGCTTCCGTCACGGTCCCAAGTCCATCATTGATGATAACACCCTGACCATCGCTTATCTGAGCGACGATGAGTACCGCCGCCGCTATGAGCTGGATCTGGTCAAGGAAATGGCACATCAGCGCAAGGGCAACAAGATCGTCGTTGTTTACAACCACGATTGCGAAGGCATTGAGGAGCTGGCAGATTACCCCATCCAGATCAAGATCGGTCAGGACATGGAGAACGTTCTGCTGGGTCTGGACTTCATCCTGTTTGCTCAGACCATCGCTCTGATGAAGTCTCTGTCTCTGGGCATTACCCCGGACAACCCCTGCCCCACTGGTGAGGTGAACCGTGTTGTCAAGGGTGTCACCCTGTATCCGTACACGCTGAAGTAATTAAAAAATCAGGAGGGCAACGAACATGATCGGTTTGGTAGTTACCGGCCACGGCCATTTTGCTGATGGCATCCACACTTCCGCTCAGATGATCGCTGGCGAGAACGAGTATGTCCGCTATATCAACTTTGAAGAGGGTATGACCCCGGAGCAGCTGGCGGAGAAGTTCAACGCCGCATTCGATGAGTTCCGCACCTGCGATGGCGTTGTGGTTCTGTCCGATCTGCCCGGTGGCTCTCCCTTCAAGACTGCAGTTGAGTGCAAGTACGCACGGCCCGATCAGAAGATCGAGGTCATTTCCGGCACGAATCTGCCGATGATCGTTACTGCGGTTACGATGCTGGATATGGAAGATGATCCCCGCGCTCTTGCAGAAGAACTGGTTGACACCGGCAAGGATTGTATGGTAATCTTTGAGTTACAGGCTCCTGCCGAAGAAGCCGAATCTGATGAAAGCGACGGAATCTAAACAATGATCAATTGGGAAGTAATTATTTGGACCTGCATTACGCTGGCAGTCATTATGGGCGTGATCGGTCTCATCCTGTATGCGATCTCTGCCAAGAATATGCGCAATAAGCGCAAGGAGCTTGGCGAAGTCCATACGGACATGAAGGTCGGCTCCCGCATTATGTTTGCCGGTGGCATCTACGGCAAGATCGTAAGCATGGAGGATGAAGATACTCTCCGTGTGGAAGTTGCACCGAAGATCGTTATTACTATTTCCCGTTATGCCGTCCAGAGCATCGTAAAATAATTGCTTTGGTATTCTGATAGCGTTGATCTCGTGTACTTTCTTCTTCATTCGCGCACGAGATTTTCATAAGTTCTTCATTCGCAAAATCCCCCTCCATCCCTGGCGTGAAAAGACAGGCAGTGAGTGCTGCGCGGCTTCCTGCCTGTCTTTTTACATTTTTTACTAAGTCATCCGAGACCTCTTCTTTCATTGACAGGACCCCCACAGCGGTTTGCCAGACTGCTGTGGGGGTCTTGTCTTGGGTAGCTTGAGCGAGCGACAACCACCAGCTCCGCTGGTGGAGTAGAAAATGCTTTAGCTATAAGATTCGAGCAAAGCGAGATGACAAAGAAATTGTCATCTTAGAAGATGCACTTTGCAACATAGCTCGTTAGAGCGGTAGGGCAGGTAATGCAGATGAAAGACGCTTGCTCGAGGCCCCTTGAGGGGCTTTGCCAGTAGGATGCCCTTCTAGGGCTTACTCAAGCCACCGGCTTAGCCGGTGGTTTTGACTTTTATGAAAAAAGAATTAGAGCCGATGCTCCGAAGAGCACCGGCTCCAATCCTTAAGGAAGAATGTCTTATATGGGTTAAGACAGATGAATGCTAAATTATGCCTTGCCGTTGCTGCCGCAGACAAGGATCTTGCTCATGACGTACTCCTTGACCTGCTCACGACCAACTGCGCTGTACTTCTTCGGGTCAAATGCTTCGGGATCGCCTGCAAGGTATTCTTTCAGACCCTTGCTGAATGCGATGCGGAGATCGGTGGCATAGTTCACCTTGCACATACCGCGGGCAACGCACTCACGGACGGCATCATCCGGGACACCGGAGGTGCCGTGCAGCACCAGAGGAACAGAAACGACCTTGCGGATCTCGCTCAGGCGGTCGATGTCCAGCTTCGGGGTTCCCTTGTAAACGCCGTGCGCAGTGCCGATAGCAACAGCCAGAGAATCCACACCAGTGCGCTCTACGAACTCAGCAGCTTCGGAAGGAACGGTGTAGCCATTGCCATTGCCGCCGTCCAGATCATCTTCCTTGCCGCCGACCTTGCCCAGCTCAGCTTCCACAGGGATGCCGGCTGCATGGCAGGCACGAACAACTTCCTTGGTGATCTCGATGTTTTCCTCGAAAACATGGTGAGAACCATCGATCATCACAGAGGTGTAGCCTGCACGGAATGCTTTCATAGCCAGCTCGTAGCTGCTGCCGTGGTCAAGGTGCATCACAACAGGAACAGTAGCCTCGGAAGCGGCAGCTGCGACCATGGCATGGAACATAGCCGGAGAAGCGTACTTCAGAGTACCCGGAGTGGTCTGGACGATAACGGGTGCACGCAGTTCCTCTGCAGCAGCGATGATGGCCTGAACCATCTCCATGTTCTCTGCATTGAATGCGCCGATTGCGTAATGGTTCTTCTGAGCATCAAGCATCAGTTCTTTGGTAGTGACTAAAGCCATAATTACCCTCCTGAAACATTTACCTTCGTATCATTTACTCTGCCTTGCAAGAGCCGATTGTTCGTAACGGCAGATAGGATATACAAACATCCACCATTATTATAGATAGTCGTTACTAATTTATCAAGAGTAAAAAACGGTGAAAGATTTGTATTTTACGGTTAGAAGTCGAGGTGGGCGTTTTTCCGGGCGGCTTCCAGTACGGCTACCGCCGATCTCATTGCACGAATGCGCCGCTCTTTGACGGCATCCTGCGGAACAATCAGGAAGTTGGAGATGCCAAGAACTTCAAACCACCAAGGCGTATCGGAGATTTCACTGATGTAGGGTTCTTTTCCCTTCCGGGTGACAACAAGTTTCTGGCAGTTGTTGCTGCCCGGCTCAATCAGGATGCTGCCCTCGGTGCCAATGATCTGGGCACTGTTGTGCGCAGAGCTATCTTTTGCAGCCGTACACTGACAGACAAAATTCGGGTATTCCAGAATCAGGATACCGCTGGTGTCGATGCCGTTGGCGTGGCGGTTCGGATAATAATGGACGGCTTTCGGGTCGCCAAAAATCCCTACCACAAAATAGATGTTATAAATATTGAGGTCCATCAAGGCTCCGCCGCAGTAGGCGGGGTCGAACACAGGAGGAGTCTGCCCATTCATAAAGGCATCATACCGGCTGGAATACTGACAGAAGGTGCAGGATACCGTCTTGATGTCACCAATCTCCTTTGCAAACAGCTTTGCCAGACCATAGTTCGGATGGTCGATGGTCGTAATAGCCTCCAGCAGGTGCAAATGGCGCTCTTCCGCAAGGCTGAGCAGTTCATCCAGCTGCGCCACGGTGGGAACAATGGGCTTCTCGCAGAGAACGTGCTTTCCGGCAAGTAGTGCGGCCTTGGCCTGCTCAAAGTGCAGGCTGTTGGGAGTGGCGATATACACCAGTTCCACCTCCGAGTCCGCAAGCATTTCATCGTATTCGGTATAGACCTTGGGAATGGGAATATGAAACTCATGGGCCATTGCGATCCCAGTGTCTGCGTTGCGAGAACACACGGCAACAACAGGCATTGTTGTAGGACGCGCAAACTCCTTTGCCATCGTATGAGCGATGGAGCCTGTTCCAACTATTCCAATATTCATAGAGGATTCCTTTCACTTCTTATTTTGAAGATTCTGCTTTACAAACTCACTGGGCGACATATGATACTTCATATTAAAGGACTTGGAAAAATAATGGATGGAGGTGTAGCCCAGCCGCAGGGAGATCTCACTGATGGTATAGCGGTTTTCCAGCAGCATCTGGCAGCTTCTCTCCAGCTTTTTATCATTGATGTACTTTTTCGGGGACTGGTCGATGGAATTCTTGAACATCAGCTGCAACGCTGTCCGCGACAGCGAAAAGTGTTCGCAGATTTCCGGGATCGTCAGAGGAAGGTAGATGTTTTCATCAATATAGGCAATGATCCGGTCAAACAGTTCATCCATTGCACTCTTGTGCACGGAATTGCTGGGCTGGTTCATGGGAGAAGCATAGGTTCCTTGCAGAAGCCGGATGATGATCTCAGTCAACAGACAGAGCATCAGACTGTTCATATAAGGAATGCCCGTGGTGCTTTCCCGGACGAACGCTTTTATTAAGGAGTTGATTTTCTGGTCATAGTGGAACACCCGGTTGATCAGAGCATCGTACCAGACCTCCTGTTCCACAGGGGTCAGATTGCGCATATCGAACAGCACCGTCATATAGGATGCGTTGTGGCTGTCATCCGTATACTGGGTGTGGAACTGACCGGGACCGTAGATCATCAGTTCCTTGTCTTTCAGCTGGTACAGTGTTCCGTCCACCTCAGTTTCGAGTTCGCCCTCGTCTACATACGTCAACTCAAAAAAGTTATGCTGCTCACCCTTGAAGCAGTAGTTCGGGGTGCGGATTCTATAATAATACCCCAAGATCTTCTGCATTTCAATACGGGGCAGAACCGCAAGGAACTCATACTGGGAAGGGAAATCGGTAACATGGAGAGAATAGTTGCTCTCGGCATACAGCTCGAATTCCAGCTTTTGTGTGGTAGAAACCACCGCAAAATAGACATTGGGCTTGATGTGAATCAGCCGGTTCATGGCAAACTCTTGTACATCTGCGGCATCTGCCGTATGGGAGACCAGCAAAACACCGATGCCGTCATGTACCTCTATATATGTATCACAGTTAAAACAATAGAACTGTGATACATAGCGGCGGGTGATGGCGGTCTGATGCTGGTGGATCAGGTCAGGGTGTGTGAGCCTGATGGGTTCGTGGTAGGTCTGGCCGTACTCCAGAAAGCTGTCGTTGGAAGTTTCGCGTTGCATATCCAGAATCCTCCTTCTCTCAAACTTGTATTGAGTATAACATTTTTTGTTGAATATTACTAGCTTTTTCCGACGAGTTTTGGAAGATTGTAATGAGAAGCCACGAAAATAACCGATTTTTAGAAACACTTTGTTAAAAAATATAAAGACATTTGTTCAAATATCGCCTATAATGTAGTTACTCTGAATTGGAAACTCAGACAAAAAATTTCAAGGAGGAATAAAAAAAATGCCGAACATTGTTCTAACTCGAATCGACAATCGTCTGGTTCATGGACAGGTTGCTACGCAGTGGTGCGGCGCAATCGGCGCAAACCTGATTCTGGTGGCGAATGACGAGGTGGCTGGCAACAGCCTGCGTCAGGGCCTGATGAATATGGCTGCTCCTTCGTACGCATCTATGCGCTACTGGACCATCCAGAAGACGATTGACACCATCCACAAGGCAAGCGCAAAACAGCTGATCTTCATCGTCTGCGAGAATCCGCAGGATGTCGTGAAGCTGGTGGAGGGTGGCGTTCCCATCAAGAAAGTCAACATCGGTAATATGCACATGGCTGACGGCAAGCGTCAGGTGGCAGGTTCCGTTGCAGTTGACGATTCCGATGTGGCTGCTTTCAAGCGGCTGCAGGAACTCGGTGTGGAACTGGAGATTCGTCGTGTTCCTACCGAACATGCGGAAAGCACCGACAAGCTGTTCAAGTAAACAGACGGCTGCTCTCCTAAATACTTGAAAAGGAGTACTTATTATGGGCTTTAGTGCACTTCAGATCATTCTGGTCTTTGTGTGGGTCTTTATCGTGGCCATCGACCAGTTTGATTTCTTGGAATCCCTGTACCAGCCTATCGTTTCCGGTGCTGTCATCGGTGCGATCTTGGGCGATCTCCCCACCGGTCTGATCGTTGGCGGTACTTACCAGCTGATGACCATCGGTAACATGCCTGTTGGCGGCGCTCAGCCGCCAAACGCAGTCATCGGCGGCGTCATGGCTACCGTGTTTGCGATCTCTTCTC
>PPYE01275788.1_pt1 | contig 14605 bp, 14 predicted proteins | sample 1559881 | NCBI WGS metagenome assembly PPYE01 (sample SAMN08240022, study PRJNA423297) | Human gut metagenome, whole genome shotgun sequencing project.
CCTTAAACGACGGCTGCATTTGCCCAGTTGCCGCCCGGCAGTTTTAAGGGAAGGCGATATTCTCTGCCGCCAGCCTAGAGCCCGTACCCTCCCTCCGTGGCTGAACGCCACACATTCGGGGTGCGATCGTGTATCGACCAGCGCGGATCACACATTCGGGTGCGATTGTGTGGCGGGGAAGATCGCCGGACGCAGGGGGGCTCTGGCCGAGACTCTCCCCGGTTAGCCCTTCGCGTTGAGCTTCTCGTACACGTCGATGAAGTCCTCGGCGATGATGCGGAACGATTCGGCCTGCATGAGCTGGTCCTCCGCATGGACAAGAATGAGCGAGAAGGTCACGTTCTTGTTGTCGATGGCAGACTGCTGGAGAAGCGACAGGTGAGCGGTGTGACCCTCGTTGAAGTCCTTGTTGCCGCTCTCGATAAGGGCCTTGGCACCTGCGATGTCGCCCTCCTTTGCCTTCTGGATTGCCTCGATGTACTGCGACTTTGCCGAGCCCACAGTGGCGATAATCTGGAACGCCGTCTCCTGGTTTGCCTCGAGAGTGTCTCCTTCGGTGGCCATACTGTCCCTTTCCGCGCGCTACCGCGCCTGTTTTGAGATGTGATGCCGTGCCGTGCGCCGTGCCAAGGTTCCATCCCCTACGCGCCCATGAGCTTCACAGCGTCGTCGAGGATCTTCTTGGCGTTCATGCGGCCATAGTCAACCATCGCGATGACGGCGACGGGCTTGTCGCCGGCAGCCTCCACGGCCTCCTTCTTGGCGTAGGCAATCTGGGGGCCAAGCAGCAGGCAGTCAGCCTGGTCAATCATCTCGAGGGCCTTGTTCAGCGGGTTAGCCTTGATCTGAACGTCCAGGCCCTGGGCCTGAGCTTCCTTCTGCATCTTCTGCACGAGCAGGCTGGTGGACATTCCGGCGTTGCAGGCGAGCAAAATGGTCTTCATAGCAAAACTCCCTCTCTCTTAGCCTCGACACCCTCGCGACGGGGCAACTTCCCTATCCCTCTTGGTGCGCCTTGCCCACCACGGCGGGTCTGGCACCCCACCGGCCGGCGCGAGCCGCAGCGCATACCCGCGCCAGCCGGAAACTCACGGTAGAACGTAGCCCTTCGTTAGGCCTCCGCGCTGGCAAGCTCGGCCTGCTTGGCCTGGGCACGCTCGGAAACCCTCATGAATGGCAGGTAGATGATCATGCCGAGGACAAACTCTATGACCTGCCAGATGGCTGCGACCACACCGGCGGTACCACCGCCCACGGCCAGGAAGCCGGAGATGAAGACCGGGGTGGTCCAGGGGACCATGACCACGCAGGGGGCAAGGATGCCGGCGCAGGTGAGGGCGTAGGTCAGGCCGATGAACAGGTCAGGAACGAGCACGAACGGAACGATCAGGGGCAGGTTGTACACGATGGGGTAGCCGTAGATGACGGGCTCGTTGATGTTGAAGATGCCGGGGAGCAGGGCCAGCTTGGCGATGTCCTTCGAGGCCTTGTTCTTGGAGAACAGGAACGTGTCAACGAGGAGCATGAGCGTGCAGCCAGAGCCGCCGATAAGGGCGAAGGTGTTGATGATCTGCATGTTCATGTAGTGGTCAAAGGGGATGGGCTCGCCAGCGGCGAACATGGCCATGTTCTCGGTGATGATGATGGTAAGGATAGGCTCAGCAAGAACGCCAGAAATCGTGGACTGGTGAATGCCCAGGCAGAAGAGCAGGTTGGCCAGCGTGTAGACCAGGATGATGAACCAGGGGCCTGCGTTCACGAAGCCCTTGAGAGGGGCGGCGATGCAGGTGTTGATGAGCGTCATGAGGTCAATAGTCCAGATGCCGTGAAGCAGGGCGGCGACAAGACCAAAGATAGCGAGCGTGATGAGCATGGGGATCATGGTGTTGAAGGACTCTGCGACCGCAGGCGGAATCCCCTCGCCCAGGCTCACGCGGAGCTTCTCGTTCTCGGAGAACTTGATGAACACGGTGGTGGCCACAAGACCGATGATGATGGCGCCAAACAGGCCGTTGGTGCCGGTGTAGGTCTTGGTGAACACGTTGGACACGCTGTTGGAGCCAACGGAAGAGATAGCGTAGCCCTCGGGGATGGCGAGGCCAGACTCGATCTCCTCGCGCGACACGGTGTAGGGCTCTGCTTCCTTGTCGGTGGTGCTCTTGTAGGTGATCTCGGTGAAGTCCTGGATGGACGCCGCAGCGCTGCTCACGCTCTGGGGCATCATGATGCACAGGGCCGCGATGCCAATAACCACGCACGCGATGGCGTTCTCGAAGCGCTTGTTCTTGGCGAGGCAGTACCCAATGATGCCCGCGAGCACAATGGTTGCCACGTTGAGCGTGCCCTGGGTAACTGCGTTGCCCCAGTACTGGGCGTTGGCAAGTGCGTCTCCCGTAAGGAACAGCGGGAACACGACGTTGTTGATAAGAACGGCGATGCCCGCCAGGATGTAGATGGGCATGACGGTTGCAAATGCGTCGCGCAGGCTCCTCAGATGAACCTGGTTGCCTACCTTTGCGGATACTTCCGCAAAGCTGTCGAGAAATGACTTTTTCTCGGCTGTGTCCTCGGCCATTTTCTCTCCCCTTTCCAACTGTGCGTTCAGATCAAGCTAGTCGACCACGTGGGTCGTAGCTACCTTCTTGAGCCAGGCGGCAGACTTCTTTGGCCGCCTGTTGTAGTTGTCCTCAAGGTCAACCTCGACAAAGCCGTAGCGGTTCTTGAACGCGTTGGCCCAGGACCAGTTGTCGATGACGCCCCAGTAGTGGTATCCGCGGCACTTGGCGCCGTCCTGGATTGCGCGGGCAACCCACTCGAGGTGACGGCGGACAAAGTCCACGCGGTAGTCGTCTTGGATGACGCCGTTCTCGTCCTTCTTGAGGTCCTCGCGCTCGATGCCGATGCCGTTCTCGGAGACAAACCACTCAAGGTCGGGATACTCGTCGCGAGCCTTCATGGCAAAGTCGTAGAGGCCCTTGGGGTAGATCTCCCAGCTGCGGCTCTTGTTCATCTCGGCCTCGGGCCAGACGTACGGGTCCGCGAACTTGGGGATGCCGTTCTCGTCTGTGTCCTGGGCGGGAGCCTGGACACGCTCGGGGTGGTAGTAGTTGCAGCCAAGCCAGTCGACCTTGCCGTCGGCGAGGATGAGCTTGTCCTCCGGGCGGATGGGCAGCTCGATGCCACGGGAGGCGAGCGTGTCGATGACGTCCTGGGGCAGTTCGCCCTTGGTCACCAGGTCAAGCCACCAGCGGTTGCACACGCCGTCGGTCATGCGCACGGCCTCGAGGTCAGCCGCGCTGGGGTTCTCGCGCGTGTAGGGCGGGGTGAAGCAGTTGATGAGGCCGATGCGCGAGTCGTCGAGAAGGTAGCCCTCCTCCTTTGCCGCACGGTACTCGCGAACGGCAAGGGAGTGAGCCAGCGAGATGTTGTACTGCACCGCACGAGCGCGAGCGTAGTTCTTGATGAACGGGTACCACACGCCATTGGTGTAGCGCTGGTCGGGCTCGACGATGGGCTCGTTGAACGTGAACCAGTAGCGAACCTCCTTGCCAAAGGCGCGGAACGCCTTGCCCGCGTAGTGTGCGTACGCCTCGACGACCTCGCGGTTCTCCCAGCTGCCGCGCCTAAAGAGGTACGTTGGCATGTCGAAGTGGTAGAGGTTCACGAACATCTCGATGCCCACCTCGCAGGCGTCGGCAAAGAGCTCGTGGTAGTACTTCTCGCCCTCGGGGTTGATGTTGCCGTCTGCGTCAAGAAGGCGGCTCCACTGGATTGACGTGCGCACCGAGGTGAGCCCCAAAGACTTGAGAAGCACCAGGTCATCGTGGCGACGGTTGGTGAAGTCGTTCCCCGCGTACGAGCCAACGCGGTTGTGGAAGTCCTCGATCCTGAGGTTTGACCAGGTGTCCCACAGGCTCTCGAGCTTGCCGCCGTCACGCCAGCGCCCCTCGGTCTGCGGGCCAGACATCGCAGCGCCAAAGAAGAAGTCGTCCGGCAGCTTGTAGGTCTGCTGTGCCACCGTTTGCTTACCCCCTTCCCTCCCGGCCTTGGCCGGATATTGAGTGACAGGCTAACATGTGCCTGTTATTAATATCACATGTCAGATTATATTTGCATGACTGTTTTGTCTACTTCAAAAGCAGGTTTGCTTTAAGCGGTAGATATTTGGCGGTGTGCGGTAGCCAGTGCTGCTAGGAGCAGGTTCTCGGTTTACAGTTGACATGTCTATTACCGAGAGGGGCGAGAACGTGCTCAAGTATCAAATTGTCATAGATGACCTGCGCCTGGCGATAAAGAACGGGACGTACCCGGCATATTCTCAGCTTCCCTCGGTAAGTAAGCTGTGCGAGCAGTACGACGTGAGCAAGATCACCATCAACAAGGCGCTGGGCGAGCTTGAGGCGCAGGGGCTCATCTCCCGCCGGCGCGGCTCCGGCTCTTTCGTCAAGAAGGTCGAGACCTCAACCGCCGCGCCAGACACTAACGACACTTCCGGTCAGATGATGGGCTTTCTCGCCGAGCACCAGGCGCGCGGCGAATCCGTGCAAACCGTAGTCTACGACTTCTCCGTCGTTCGCCCGCCGCACCATGTGGCCGAAGCGCTTGATGTTGACGACGACTCCTTCACCTATCACGTGTGCCGTGTGAGGTGCGCAAACGATAGCCCTCGCGTAATCGAGTACACCTACATGCCCATCGACGTGATCACGGACCTCAAGCTCAGGAACGTTCAAACATCAATCTATTCGTTCATCGAGAAGGACCTTGGCCTCAAGATTGCCAGCGCGCACCGCATCATCCGTGCCGTGATGCCCACGGCCGAGGAGCGCAAGCGGCTCAAGGTCCCCGAGGGCGAGCCCTTGCTTGAGGTCGAGCAGGTGGGGTACCTCGATGACGGACGGCCGTTTGAGTACTCCGTCTCGCGGCACGTCCACGACTACGAGTTCCACTCCATCTCAACGAAGTAGAGTGCGGTTTCTCGACGGGCCCGCGCTGCTCGGGTAAACCGCGAGCCGCGTCCCCCCAACGTCACACATTCGGGGTCCGAATGTGTGACGTCCTGCGTGGGTCACAGATTCGGGTACGAATGTGTGACGAGCAAACCAGCCATGGCCGCGCTCGGGTGGGACATAACCACAGAAAATGGACGAGGGCCCACGGATTGATCGGATCCGAAGGCCCCCACTTTTGGCAGCTGCCAAGCTGTTTAAAGCTCACGCAGGTCGCGGCGCGAGGCTCTTGCCAGTCACGCCGCGCTCCTCTGCTCGATGTATATGATTCCCCAACCCGCAAGCCTCAGCCACGCCGCAGGCGCGAACGGTTCAATTCATCGGAGAAGCACACGCGGCAGACAAATTGCCCACAACCTCGGTGGTCAGCATTTCATGCTGCGGTGCCCGCCTTACGCCTTTCGATGCGCTACCATGCTGCACGTATGTATGGCAACAAGGAGGACCTATGGCTAAGAAGCCCAGCGCAAAGGCTCGCAAGGCGAACGAGGAGGCAGTTCGCCAGTCAAAGCTAGACGAGAGGTACGGCAAGCCGCTCTTCTCTCTCACCTATGAGATGAACGAGTACGAGCTGGCCCGCGCCGCCAACCTCTATGGCCCCGACCGCATGAAGGACATCTTCAACGGAGCGGCGATTCTCTCGCTTGCCCTGCTCATCCTTGTCCTCGTGACCATGCGCGACAACATCGTGCTCGACATAATCCTGCTGGTCATTGCCGTTATTGCGTCCTCCATCACCACAAGCTGGAGTCGCTTTGTCACCTTCCTCGCGCGCAAGAGCACCCTGGGTCTGGTTGGCGAGAGCAACCGCCATCACATCGTGGTGACCGAGGACAAGGTTGTCGATGAGGGGCCCGATGACCGCGTGGCCGTATACCCCCTCTCCGAGCTTAAGCATTCCCGCTCAAGCGGCGAGGCCACTGTTGCCGACTTTGGTGACAAGCGCTGCGTGTACATTCCACGCGCGCCCATGAGAGAGGGTCGCTACCAGGCACTCGTTCGTTTCTTCCTCGATCACGAGCCCAAGAAGGGCAAGCACTAGGGTCAAAGCGACCATGCGTCCGGTAACGCGTGGCGCCATCCCATACCCGGACGCCGAAAACAGAATGTATAACCCGCTGCAACGGGTATTGATTCTGGTAGTGGACCAAGGAGGTCTCTGCCATGAGTATCGTTGCTGCATTTGCCGTTCCGCACCCGCCGCTCATCATCCCTGGGGTGGGTTCTGGCAAGGATAAGATATCCGCCACCATCGCCGCGTACGACGAGGTGGGCCGCCGTGTTGCCGAGCTTGCGCCGGACACCGTGGTTATTTCTAGCCCGCACTCCGTCATGTATGCGGACTACATCCACATATCCCCTGGTCGTGGGGCGCAGGGTGGCTTCTCCATGTTTGGGGCGCCACAGGCACGTTACGAGGCCGTCTACGACCAGGATTTCGTTCGCGCCCTAGCTGGCGCCTGCAGGCAGGAGGATCTCTCGGCTGGCTGCGAGGGCGAGCGAGACCCCACGCTTGACCACGGCATCATGATTCCATTGCACTTTATCCAGCACCACACCAAGGACTTCCAGGTTGTGCGCATGGGAATCTCGGGGCTTTCCCCGGCGGACCACTACCGCATGGGCATGCTGGTACAGCGCGTCGCCCATGAGCTTGGCAGACGCGTGGTCTACGTGGCATCCGGTGACCTTTCGCACAAGCTGCTGGAGAGCGGCCCATATGGCTTTGCCCCAGAGGGACCAAAGTTCGACGAGATAGTCACGCATGCCTTCTCGACGGGCGATTTGCTCCCCCTGCTCACGATGGACCGGGGCTTTGCCGAGCGTGCCGCCGAATGTGGCCTGCGCAGCTTCCAGATTATGGCGGGCGCGCTTGACCGTACCGCCATCAAGCCGGAGCTTCTCTCCTACGAGGGCCCCTTTGGCGTGGGGTACGGCGTTGCCGCCTTTATGCCAGTGGGCGAGGAGGGCAAAGACGAGAGTCGTGCGCTTCTCGACCAATACGAGGCCTTCCACAAGGCCGACCTTGCCCGTCGCAAGGCAGCGGAAGACCCGTATGTCTCGCTCGCGCGCCTCTCGCTGGAGACGTACGTGCGCAATCGGAGGCGCATCGCGCCGGATGAGGTACCGGGGCTACCCGCAGAGCTGCTCTCGACACGCGCGGGGGCGTTTGTCTCGCTTAAGAAGGACGGGGAGCTGCGTGGCTGCATTGGCACCATCGCACCGGTGCAGTCCAACCTCGCAGAGGAGATCTGCGCCAACGCCATCTCTGCCGGGAGGCACGACCCGCGCTTTCCGCCAGTAACGGAAGACGAGCTGGGCGAGCTTGTCTACGACGTGGACGTGCTGGGAGAGCCCGAGCCGGTAGACTCGGCAGACCAGCTTGACCCAAAGCGCTACGGCGTGATTGTGAGTTGTGCAGACGGGAGGCGCGGCCTTCTCCTCCCCGACCTCGACGGGGTTGATACCGTATCTGAGCAGCTGCGAATCGCCACAACCAAGGGGCACATCGACCTTCGGCGCGACAACTGCATGCTCGAGCGCTTTGAGGTTGTGAGGCACACGTGAGCCGCAGCGCAACATGCGACGTCTGCTGGCGCCACTGCGTAATCACCGAAGGCGCTACGGGCTTTTGCCGTGCACGCACCTGCCAGGATGGCCACGTGGTTGCAGGCAACTATGGCAGGCTCACCTCCGTGGCAATAGACCCCGTGGAGAAGAAGCCCCTGGCAGAGTGGCATCCCGGCGCACGGGTGCTCTCGGTGGGGAGCTACGGATGCAACATGCGCTGCCCCTTCTGCCAAAACTACGAGATATCGCAGGGGGACTCAGCCGGCGTCCCCTGGCGCGAGATCTTGCCGCAGGAGCTTGTTGACCTGGCGCTCGTGTGCGCCGAGCGCGATCCGGCGGTCATCGGGATTGCACACACATACAACGAGCCACTGGTGGGCTGGGAGTACGTACAAGACTGCTCGGTGCTGGCACGCAAGGCCAGCCTCGCCAACGTATTGGTCTCCAACGGTTGTGCCTGCGCCAACGTGATTGATGCCCTCGCGCCGCTTCTTGACGCCGCGAACATAGACCTCAAGTGCTTCTCGGCAGATGGGTACCGCAACCTGGGCGGCAGCTTTGAGGACGTCAGGCACACCATAGAGGTGCTTGGGACAAGCGAGACGTGCCATCTTGAAGTGACCACCCTCGTGGTGCCCGGCGTGAGCGACTCTGAGGCCGCAATGCGCGAGGAGGCCGCGTGGCTTGCCAGCGTTAGCGAGAATATCGTATTGCACATCACGCGCTTCTTCCCGCAATGGCACATGGCAGACGCTCAGCCCACCCCCGTGCCAACCGTGATGCGCCTGGCAGACGTTGCGCGAGAGTACCTACCTCACGTCCACGTGGGCAACTGCTAGGGCGGAGCAGCGGTGCGGTTGCACGGCCATGTTTCCCCAGTATGCACGTAAAGCGGCACCCGTCCGGAGAAGTCCGAACGGGTGCCTAATTTGCAATGTGTTGCCGGAGCTGGGGTTTTGAGTGCAATTGTCGCCAAACAGCACCCTCCGGCAACAAATCGTCGCCGGAGGGCGTAGAGCGGTGCCTTCCCTACTCCCTGTGCGCGCGATAAAACTCGATGAGTGCCTTGGTCGATGCGTCCTGCTTCGCCAGCGCCTCGTCATCGTGGAACGCGGGAGTAATCTGCTTGGCAAGCTGCTTGCCAAGCTCGACGCCCCACTGGTCGAAGGAGTCAAGACCCCACACCGTTCCCTCGACAAAGACGATGTGCTCGTAGAGCGCAATCAGCTCGCCCAGCGCATGCGCGTCAAGCTTGATGCCAAAGATGGATGTGGTCGGGCGGTTGCCGGGGAAGCAGCGGGCCGGAACCATCCACTCGGCCGTGCCCTCCGCGCGAACCTCGTCTGCGGTCTTGCCAAAAGCAAGTGCCTTGGTCTGCGCAAGGAAGTTGGAGAGGAACAGCTCGTGCACGTCCTGCTCGCCATCCTTGGCAGGATTAGGCGTGTTGGCAAAGGCGATAAAGTCTGCGGGAATGAGGTGCGTGCCCTGGTGAATGAGCTGGTAGAACGAGTGCTGGCCATTGGTGCCGGCCTCGCCCCAGAAAATCTCTCCCGTGGTGGTTGTAACCGGCGTACCGTCCCAACGCGTGGACTTGCCGTTGGACTCCATCGTGAGCTGCTGCAGGTACGCGGGGAAACGGTGGAGGTACTGGTTGTAGGGAAGTACCGCGTGGCTCTCAGCACCAAAGAAGTTCGAGTACCACACGTTGATGAGGCCCATGAGCGCCACAACGTTCTTCTCGAGCGGGGTCTCGCAGAAGTAACGGTCTACGTCGTGGAACCCGGCGAGAAACTCCTCGAAGACCTTGGGGCCAAAGGCAATGATAAGCGAGAGGCCAACCGCAGAATCAACGGAGTAACGGCCGCCCACCCAGCTCCAGAAGCCAAAGGCGTTCTGCGGATCGATGCCAAAATCCTCGACGAGCTTGAGGTTGGTGGAGACGGCCACAAAGTGGTGCTTCACGGCCTCGGCCACAGAGGCGTCGGAGCCGTCGATGGCACCGGAAGCCTTAAGGCCGTTGAGCAGCCACGCCTTCGCCTCGCGCGCATTGGTCATGGTCTCGAGCGTGGTAAACGTCTTAGAGACAACAACGACCAGCGTGGTCTCGGGGTCAAGGCCCTTGACCTTCTCAGCCATGTCATTGGGGTCGATGTTGGAGACGTAGCGCACGCCAATGCCTGCGTCCGCGTAGGGCTTGAGGGCCTCGTACACCATGACCGGGCCAAGGTCAGAGCCACCAATGCCAATGGAGACCACGTTCTTGATGGCCTTGCCGGTAACGCCCCTCCACTCGCCGGAGCGCACGCACTCGGCAAAGGAGTACATGCGGTCGAGAACCTCGTGGACGTCTGCCACACAGTCCTGCCCATCGACCACGAGCTTACCCGCGTCCGCAGCGGGACGACGCAGCGCGGTATGAAGCACGGCACGGTCCTCGGTGGTGTTGATGTGGACGCCCTCGAACATGGCTGCACGGCGGTCCTCAACGCCCACCTCGCGGGCGAGGTCGCACAGAAGCTTGATGGTCTCCTCGGTCACAAGGTTCTTGGAAAGGTCGAAGTGCAGGTCGCTGAGGTCATAGGAGAACTTGTCCACACGGTCTGCATCTTTGGCAAACCAATCCTTGAGGCTAATGCCATCTGCAACCAGCTTGTCGTGGTGGTCCTGGAGCGCTTTCCAGGCAGAGGTCTTTGTAGCGTCGATTGGTGCGGGAATGTTTGGCATGGCATGCTCCTTGTCGCAAGGGACAACATACGCCTTAAGGATACCGCGTCTGGTGGTAAGAAAACGCTAGAATGGCTCGCCCAGTGGCGGCAGCTCCTTGAGCCGCGCCCACATGACCTGCTTTTGGTGCTGGTCGCCCAGGGCGTTCGCGAAGCCGCCCAGCGCGAGCACGCGAACCCCGCGCACGTAGACCACATAGCCCGGCTCGAGCATTGCCTCTGGGAAGCTCTGGAGGGCGGCAAGGTCGTCTGCGAAGGCGTCGCGTACCGCCTGAGCCGCGGCATCGTCGCAGCACACGAGTGTCGAGGGGTCGAGCGCCGCCAACGTCTCTCTAACAAGTGGGGCAGCCAGTGCGTCAGGGGCACCCGGTGCCGGCAGGCAGAGTGTGCACCAGTCCTCTGGCTCGTAGCCTAATTTGGCAAGTGACTTTCTCAGCGCCACGCCATCTGGACCAGAGAAAAGCTCGGCACCATTGCGCTCCTCCGGCGTGAGGTCGCCCTTGGCGAGAGCCACTGCCGAGAAGGCATTGCCTCCCATGCGCACGCCGCGCACGGCCAGGCCCGATAGCTCTGCCCGGGCCTTTCCCACGTATGCCTCTCGGCGCCTGTCACGTTCGGTTGCCATTACGCCCTCCGTTGTACCGCTCGCCAGAGTTGTCGACCGTTCACATGTGATAATGGAGATAGCATTTTGCGCCCCATGTCACACCCAGTGTAAATCGGGTATAAGCCGTCACGACACCAAATCGCGGGCGACGGCGTCCGCATCCACTGGGAGGCAGACATGGCTACAACCCCTATCACCACCGACAAGTTCGATTCCATCGTATCCGGCTCCGCGAAGCCCGTCCTCGTTGACTTCTGGGCTTCCTGGTGCGGCCCCTGCCGTGCCCTTGGCCCCGTTGTCGAGGAGATCTCTGGCGAGCTGAGCGACAAACTCGACGTCTACAAGTGCAACGTGGACGAAGAGGCTGACCTTGCCACCAGGTTCCGCATCGTCTCCATCCCCACGCTCATCCTCTTTAAGAACGGCAAGCCCGTCCACACCATGGTGGGCAACATGCCCAAGGCAGAGCTCAAGAAGGAGCTCGAGGCCTACCTGTAAGGGTTGGCGCGTGACGCGGTGGCGCGTGGCACCAGGCCAAAGGATTTAAGCTTGTGTGTTGCTGGGCAGGCGCCCATCCGGCGTCTGCCCTTCTTATTTGCTCTCGTGGGAAGGACTCCGCATGGCCGACCATCTGGCAAAGAAGAGCCATGATTTTCGAAGCCTGGTGCGAGAAAACCTTCGTCTCATCCTTGCGGCAGCGGCTGCGTTCGTGTTCATATGGCTTCTGGAGGAACTCGGCGAGGGCGAGCTCACCAAACTTGACTCTGGCGCATACCTGCTCTTTGTTCAGACGCTCCGCCAGCCGTGGCTCACACCGTACATGGAGTCGATCTCTGAGCTCACACGGCCTGTGGTTCTTCTCGTCATGCTGTTGGCCGTGGAAGCGTTTGCGCCGGGACGCAGACCAGGCGTCTGCGCAGCTGTTAACTTGGTATGCGCCGTGGCGCTCAACGTATTGCTCAAGCAGCTTGTTCAGAGGCCCAGGCCGGAAGGCTTTCGCCTCATAGCCGAGACGGGCTACAGCTTCCCCTCTGGGCACTCCATGGTGGCAATGGCGTTCTACGGTCTTCTCGCGTGGATGGTGTGGCACTACGAGCGCGATCGCTTTGTGCGCTGGCTCTGCGTGATTGGTTTTGGCCTGGTTGATCGTCCTTATCGGCATAAGTCGCATCTACCTGGGAGTCCACTACGCTTCTGACGTGCTTGCCGGCTTCTGCGTGTCTCTCATCTGGCTCGCGCTCTATACCAAGCTCGTTGTGCCTTTGCTCATGGATGATGAATGCGACGCGGATGAATGACGCGGGAACAAGGCCTTTCGTTCACGCTACCTGCAAGCAACTCGACACCCCCCGGTGCCTGGAAGACGCCGGAGGGCGAGTTGCTTGGTAATGCTGTCGAAAGGGAGCTCTCGGGCGTCACGCCTATGAGCGGGCCGCGCGCTCCTTTTTCTTGCGACGAATGGCCATCCCAATGAGCACGGTACCGCCAATGCAGATAGCAGCGCTCAGCTGGATGAGTCCCCACGTTGCGTCGCCGGCCACGGGAAGCCTGATGCCCAAAATCTCGATGGGCTCCTGCGGCTCGGGCGTAGGCTCAGGCTGGCCCTCAAAGCTGTGCGAGAAGGATGCGCTGTCTGGCTTGTAGCCGTCTGACACGCGCCTAATCACCACGTGCGATACCGCAAGGCCGTCATCGGTGTTGTTGACCTCAACCTCAACGTCGTACACGGTGCCATCGACGGTAAGGCCATCGATCCCCGAAGGATCCGTGACGCAGCGCAGCTGATAGGAGAAAACGCCTGCGTGCGAGAAGGTAAGCGCATTCGCCGCGGACGCATCCCCGACGCCAAGCGCGATATCTGTGCTCGAGTCTCCGCCCAGGGCAAACGTGTAGGTGTCGCCTTCCGCGTTAGCGGGCAGCGGCGCCTCGCCGTCTTTTCCTGCAACTCGCGTAAGCTGGTATGTGAAGGTGCTGCTCAGCTCCTCGGGGACCATGCCAGTCTTCGAGAACTCCTGCCCCACGGTAAAGTGGTCGACAACGGCCGCCAGTGCACGCGAAGGCGCGGCGAGCAGGGCAACCGCAATGGCCATCGCAAGCATGCAGACGGCAGCGAGGGCATGTGCCCGCGCCCGTGCGTACAGCCTATCCTCTATCGCGCCCATCTATCTTTCTCCTCCTGTTGTCCCCGCTCCGTTTCCGCGAGGGCGAACCAACCACCCACGCAACGAGCAGGAACACGAGCAGCCCAATACCAATCTTTGCCCACAGCGCCAAGCCCTTGTCGGCGGTGCCGGAAAGCGTCCTAGAGACGCCTTCGTCGGTGAAGGTGTTCTCGTACGTCTCGTCCGTGACGCGAGCCACCACAACGTGGCGGTCATTGGTTCCGGACCCGCACGTCGAGAGCACCAGCACGTGATCGTTCTCGCCGATCGCACCGTCTCGCCAGAACTTGGCGTGGGCCTTTAGGTAAGTCAGGAACTCGGCCATTAATGGAGAGGTCCCGACCGTCGTGCTGTAGACAACCTCGTCGTACGCATCGGCGAGAAGGTAGGCGCATATCTCTACGCCGTGGTTCTCGCCGCCGTAGTAGATGTTGCCGTACCTGTGCTGCCAGAAGAATTCCTCGTCACCAAACTTGTCCAGGTCGCCAAACATGAGGGAGTTCTCCATGTGGTGGCCAAAGATCACCGTGCTTGGGTCTGTGAAGTCCCGCGCATTGCGGTAATCCAGGAATAGCGAACCAGAGAGGGCAAACTCGCCCTTTGCGTTGGTGTTGAGGTACTTCTCGTTGTCTGGCCCCTGAACCAGCGGGTAGTCAACGCCTGTTCCGTAGAGCGTGAGCCAACCAACCACGTCTGGGTTGAGTGCCGCAAGCTCTTCGAAACTTGGATCGTTGTTCTCCGCCGGACGATACGAGGCAAAGTTCTCCTCGCTCGCCTGGCTCTCCACCCGGTTGTTGTCGAGCACCGAGTAGGCGGTGAAAAGAACAACGAGCAGCAACACAGAGAGAACTATCCCGTCGACCAGCCAATTGGCGAGTCGCAAGGCCCCACGGGCCAGCCGACGGGATAGCGAATGGAGCATTTACTTCTCGAGCTTCCTCTTAGCAGCGCCGTAGGCGACAACGCCGGCAACGGCAACGCAGCCCAGCATGATGAAGGGCAGGTTGTTGACGATGAGGCCCGTAGGAGTGATGGACTCCTTGTTGTTCACAACCTCAGTGCCATTGGTGCCGGAGTCCTTGATGGCGGTAGCGGTCTTGACCTCGCCGGTGGTAGTGTAGCCATCCTGGCCAGACTCGGCCTCGGTGACCGTGTAGGTCGTACCAACAACCACGTTGTCAAACTTGTAGGACTGGCCATGCTTCAGGGTAAAGGAAACGGTGCCATCGGCGCCAACCTTGCCCTCCTGGGCAGTGCCGCTGTTGTCGATGACCTTGATGTTCTGGACGGTCCAGCCAGCGGGGACATTAGCGGGGGCCTTGAAGGTCACCGTGAAGTTCCAGTCCTTCGACTGGTCGCCAGAGCCACCCGTGACCTTCTTGGAGATGGTCAGGAGGTTGTTGGCCTCAGGCTTCGGGTTGGTCTTCTCGGTGAAGGTGTTCTCGAACTTGACGTTGTTGCCGTCAACCTTCTCGCCGTTGGCAGTTGCGGTCGGGTTCTTCTCGAAGGTGACGGAAGCAATCTCAACACCGC
>PPYE01433336.1_pt1 | contig 14605 bp, 8 predicted proteins | sample 1559881 | NCBI WGS metagenome assembly PPYE01 (sample SAMN08240022, study PRJNA423297) | Human gut metagenome, whole genome shotgun sequencing project.
AGAGGGAAGGCTTTTCCCTAATAAACAGCAAGGACCCAATCCTGAGAATCCTCAGGATTGGGTCCTTCTGTGTTTTATTCGTCTATTTTTTGCATGTGGTGGGATTGTGATTTTTGCTTGCTTTCATAGAGCTTCCAAATATGGAGCGGAAAGCAAACTCTTTTCCGTTTGCTTTCGTAGGGAACGCCGTAGGCGAGAGAGGCACTTTGTGCCCGCGAAAGGCACTGTGTGCCCGCGAAAAGACGCTGCGCGTCCCCTGTAAACAGCAAGGTTCCTGTCCTGAGAAAATTTCCGGGACAGGGACCTTCCTGTTTTCGTATTTTTCTTACGTATATGCCAAGAGGAGCAGTATTGGTACGTTCATTTTCCTAGTTATGAATGGTTGGAAAGTTCCATTTGGCGTTCCCACTCGCACAAAGCGTTCAACGCGGGCAAAAGTGTTTTCCCAGAGGGGGTCAGGCTGTATTCCACCTTTGGGGGAATCTCCTGATACTGCTGCCGGTGCAGCAACCCGTCCGCGCAGAGGTCCTTGAGGCTTTGGCTGAGCATCATATCCGTGATGCCGGATACCGCACTTTTGATCTCCCCATAGCGGTGGCATTTCCCATCCTGTAACGCCCATAAAATCCGGATTTTCCATTTGCCGCCCGCCACGCGCAGAAAATAGACGAGGGGCGCTTCCGGCGCAGCCAGTTGGACGCTTTCCCCGGCAGACACAACCTCCACGGGCGCGGGGGAGGGGGAAGCCCGCTTTAACCGCTTCTTCTTTTTTTCCTTATCCTTTTTCATACCGCCGCTCCTTTCTATATTCACTCATGAATATAGAGTCAATCTATAAAGCCGATGATATCATATTCCCGGATGTTTGGCAAGCACTTTTCCCCGGAAACATAGAAATAGACCGAAAAAACAAAACGCGGCCCCCAGGAAAAGGGCAGGAATCACCGAATGATCGGCCAGGGCGCCAAAGGCCAAATTTGTGCCGGTGGCCGTCAGGTTCATCACAAAGGAATGCACGGACAACGCTGTCGCGCGGTTGGCGACGGAGATATGCCGGTTTTGAATGTCCATACGCAAAGGGATAAATAGGGCGCCCGCCGCGCTCAACGCCATCATCCCGGCAACTGAAAGGATGGGTTGCGCAAAGAGCGCCATGAGGATGCAGGCCATCCCTCCCGTGCCAAACAGCAGGATAGCCGAACGGCGCTCCCCGAGGCGGCCAGCCAAGCGGTGCGATTGCGCGGCCAAAAGGCTCGACAAGGTCACCAGGATGGTGCAAATGCCCATTGCAACGGGCGGGATGCCGCTGCGCAGATATTGGAGTTGATTTAAGAACACCGTGATGGTCTGTTTGCTTTCCGCCAAGAGCGCGGCGCCTAGGAGAAAGAGCAGGAACCGCCGGTCTTGGAAGAGCGTGGCCCAAAATGCGCGCAGTTTGGGCCGGGCGGCGGCAGCTTCCAAGGGGACGGATGGCAAAAACAGGGAGAGCAGAAAGGCCGCCCCATATGTATAGGCGGAAAACAGCGCCGCCAAGCGGTAGTTCTCCCCGATGAAGAGGGAAAAGGCCATGCAGGCGAGCACCAGCCCCGCGGTGTTCAGCGCTTCCCACAGGCCAAAGATGCGGCGGGACTCCCGCTCCGGGCAGTTGTTCCCGCCCATGGAGAGGAAGAGATAGGCGCTGTCACATCCGGATAGGCCGGACAAAACAATGGAGAGCAGCAGCCGTTCCGTGAGAAACCAGCCGAACCCTTCCGCGCGCCAAAAGACGATTTTGGAGATAAAATAGAGAAAATGGCAGATCACCAGCGTGTTGCGGTAGCCGATACGGTCGGCGATCCAGCCCCAGGGGAGCTCCATCGCGAGGCTGGCCGCCAGGGAGATGCTTTCGATCACCGTGATTTGAAAAACGCCCACGCCGTTCGCCTGCCGGTACAGCGTGGCGACCGGCGCATAAAAGACAAGGCCCTGCAAAAATGCGATCGCATAGCAGAGCCGAATGTTTCGTTTCTGCATCGTGAATTTCCTTTCCGTGAAAAATGGCAACACAAATCAAGGCCCGCCGGGCATTATCCTACGGGCCTGTTTTGTCGAAACAGGAAAAGACAAATCAATGCAGAGGATTCATAGAGAACGTCCCTTTCGTCCGTTTTATTTGGCGTCCAGCGCCAGGGCTGCCGCGCGGGAATAGACGCATCCGCAATAGTTCTGGCGGTAAAGGTGGTATTCCCGGCTCAACTCGATGGAGCGCTTGTACCCGTTCCGCTTTTTGAAGTCGGAGAATAGATAGGGGACGCCGTACTCTTTCGCCAGCTCCGCGCCGATGGTATTCAATTTCTCGGCGTTTTTGTAGGGGCTGATGGAAAGGGTGGTGGTAAAATAGTCGCATGCCAGATCCTTTGCAGCCTGTGCTGCTTCCGTCAGGCGCAGGCGGTAACAGAGGGTGCAGCGGTCTCCCCCCTCGGGCTCCGCTTCGTGGCCCTTTGCCAGGGCAAAAAAGCGCTCGGGTTCATAATCGCCCAACGTCAATGTGACGGGGCCCGCAAGCGGCATTTCCTGCAAGAGGCGGCGGACCTCCGCCACGCGCTTTTCGTATTCCTCCTGCGGGGAGATGTTTGGATTATAGTAAAACAGGACGATGGAAAAATAGCGGGAGAGGTATTCCAGTACATAGCTGCTGCAAGGCGCGCAGCAGGCGTGCAGCAGCAGCTTGGGCCGCAGCGTTTCCTTCTCCAAATGCTCCAAAAGCACATCCAGTTCTTTCTGATAGTTTCGCTTGTTCATATTTTCCACCATCCGTCCTCTTTCGGTTGAAAATCCACCTGGCCTTGCCCCAGGGGGAGAAGGTTTTGGTACACCGCCGTGTGGCGTTCATCCACGTCGAGATCCTTATGCACATGGCCGAAATACCAGCGCTTATAGTGAAGCCGCGCGTCAATCCCCTCTAAAAAACGGTTGAAGGGTTCTTCTCTCGGCCGCTTGCGGAATTGGTTGACGATCTGAAGCGGCGCCGTATGCGTGACGACGTAATCTACCGCAAACTGTGCGTCCATCAGGGTGCGCATCGCCTCCCCGTATTCGACCGCATTCGGCATTTCCTCCGGCCACCAGGAGACGCCCTCGGTCCGGAATTCCACATCCCCGGAGGCGCCGCCGCCCATGGTGAAGATTTTGCAGCCATCCAGCGTGAAAAGCTGGCCGCGCATCAGGTGGATGACGTGGTCCGTCACGCGGTGTACCTTGCCGCCGTTCCACAGCTCCACCGGATATTGGTTCAACAGGCTGAAATTCTCGTGGTTGCCATCGACAAACAGCGTGGTGAACCGTTTGCGTTTGAACCAGCGGAGCCAGAAGTCGTCCGAACCGCCTGGCCCGGTCCACACGCCGCCGAAGTCGCCGCAGATCAACACATAATCGTTTTTGGTCAGCTTTTTCTGTTCGGGGAACGCCTTGGTCGTCAGTTTCGTCACGTCATAAGGAATATGCGTGTCGCCTGTGATATAGATCATGCGGTATCCCCCCTTTTGCATCTATTGTAACAAGCCGGTTTGGAAAAAGCAAATCCGGGGTGAAAAATCTGCCCCTTTTCTTGCATCGCCTATCCGGTTATGCTAAAATGGAATCAACGAAACCGGATGTACGCAGGAGGGGAACTGGTATGTTGGAGGAGAAGGACATCCAAGCGATTGCGCAGCTCATCTTGGCGAGTGAAGAGCGTTTGCGTGGAGAAATTGGCCAAGTCGAAGAGCGTTTGCGCGTGGAATTTCATTCGAAATTGGAAACCGAGATTCATGCCAGCGAAAAGCGGATGTGCACCGGAATACAGGAAGAAATTCGTGCCAGCGAAGACCGTTTGCGCACGGAATTCCAATCGAAGCTGGAAACGGAGATCCGCGCGAGCGAGGAACGCCTGCGCACAGAATTCCATTCACAGATGAAAGAGGAAATCCACGCCAGCGAAACCCGCACCCATGCCTACATAGAGAGCGGCGTGATGAAGCCGATCCGCCTGTTGGCCGAAGGCCATGCCCAGATTTTGGAACGTCTGCCGGAGGCGGACGAATTGGATTCCCTGCGCGGACGTGTGCGCAATTTGGAGCGAATCGTCACAGAGCAGGGCCGCGAGATCGACGCCCTGAAGCGCGCATAAGCCCTTCCTAGCGCGGGAAAAGCTCCCGTCTTACATTCCTTCCCAATCCTTCATGGGATATCCATCCTGTTGAAAAACGATACCTGTGCCGGAGAACGTGTTCTCCGGCTTTTTTATGAAAGCGCAAGCTTTTGTATGGTAAGTCGCCTGCGGAACTATAGGGCTATTTTTCGGCATTATACTATTAATAATCAAATGATTTTGGGCGCGCGTTGTTTGGACGCGGGCCCACTTTTGACCTCAAAAGGGGAAGATCGCCGCCTGGCGGCGGAAAGGGGAGAATCCACACGAAAGACGCACAGAACGATTTTACCAAGGGAAGCATGGCTGGGAATATCATGAATATGGCCATGCCGATGATGCTGGCGCAGCTCATCAACCTGCTGTACAGCGTGGTGGACCGCGTCTATATCGGGCGCATTCCGGACGTGGGCACGTTGGCGCTGACGGGCCTGGGCGTGACCTTTCCCATCATCAATATTTTGAACGCCTTTGCGAACCTCTTTGGAATGGGCGGCGCGCCGCTCTGTTCCATTGCACGCGGGCGCGGGGAAAAGGAAGAGGCCGGGCGCATCATGCAGTGTTCCTATACGCTGCTGCTCATCAGCGGGGTGGTGCTGACCGCCCTCGGCTATCTCTTTTTAAAGCCGCTTTTGTATCTGTTCGGTGCGAGCGACGCGACTTATCCCTACGCGCGGGACTACATGCTGATCTATCTGGCCGGTACCCTCTTTGTAATGGTCAGCCTGGGGATGAACAATTTCATCAATTCGCAGGGCTTCGGGCGCGTCGGCATGCTCAGCGTGTTGAGCGGTGCCGTGGCGAATTTGGTGCTCGACCCAATCTTTATCTTTGCCTTTGGGATGGGCGTCCGCGGCGCGGCGATTGCGACGGTGCTCTCGCAGGGGTTGTCCGCGGCATGGGTGCTCTGCTTTTTGAGCGGGAAAAAGGCCATCCTGCGCCTGAAACCAACGAAGTTCTTTTTGCAGGGCGGCATGACCAAACAGATCACAGCCATGGGCTTTTCGGGTTTTACGATGTCGGCCACCAACAGCGCTGTGCAGATCCTCTGCAACGCGCAGATGCAGGCCTACGGCGGTGACCTCTATGTGGGTGTTATGACCATCCTCAACTCGGTGCGCGACATCCTCACCATGCCGGTCAACGGATTGACCAGCGGGGCGCAGCCGGTGCTGGGCTTTAACTACGGCGCGCAGGCATACCGGCGGGTGAAAAAGGGCATTGTGTTCATGACACTGAGCTGCATGGCGTATACGCTGGTGGCGTGGCTGTTGGTGTTCCTGTTCCCGCAGTTCTTCATACAGATCTTTAATACCGACGATACCGCCCTGTTGCAGGCGAGCATTCCGGCGCTGCACATGTATTTCTTCGGGTTCTTCATGATGACCTTCCAATTTGCCGGGCAATCCACGTTTGTGGCGCTGGGCAAGGCAAAACATGCGATCTTTTTCTCGATCTTCCGCAAGGTGATTATCGTCATCCCGCTGACCATCCTGCTGCCGGGCCTATTCCAGATGGGCGTGAACGGCGTCTTCTGGGCGGAACCGATTTCCAACTTTGTGGGCGGCGCGGCAAGCTTTATCACCATGCTGTGTACGGTATGGCCCGCATTGAAAGAAGAAAAAGTGCTTACACATTAGGTCAAAATCCCCCTAACACGCCTTTAAAATCCTGTTATGATGAAAACAAGGATTTTAAGGGGGAAGAAACATGAAGGACAAAGTAACACGCGATTTGCTTCGAATGTGCCAGAATTTCCGGCGGCTCCGACAGGAAAGGGGAATCTCCCTTGAAGAGCTTTCGAAAAATACGTTGGTAGAGGAGTGCCTTTTACAGTGTTTAGAGGCGGATGACGTCCCCGATGCGTTTGATGTGGAGCAGTTTTGCCGGATGTGTGAATATTTCCAAATCCGGCCCTCGGAGGCTTTTCAGGAGCCGAAGGAGCAAAAAGTGATCAGAATGGATAATGATTGCTTGGGAATCCATGGCCGGCATGGATAGAAATGAATCGGAACGAAGTTTCTTACAAAAGAGAGAGCTCCCGCTCTGGAGAAATCCAGAGCGGGAGCTCTCTTGTTTACAGGGAAGAGTCTTCCCCTTTTCTGCTATTTCCGATTAGCCAATGGCTACCGTGCAATGGACGCATAGCGTCCGTCTACGAAAGCACTTAGCCAATCGTCACGGTGCAATGCTTCACAGCGTTCTGGCCCGGTAGGGTCGTATAAACGCCCGTGCTCTGGCCCGGCGTGCCGGTCGCCCAAACCCTGTAATAATAATCGTTGCCGATCTGGGTCAGGAACTGCGTCTTGAGCACGCTGCCATTGCCAACCGTAAAGCTCGGCGCCATGCCGTTGCCATTGACGACGGTCATCTTAAAGCAATATGCCTGGCCGTGCAGCAGGGTGAAGTCCACGGTCGTGTCGCTGCGCACGCTCGCCGGTGTAGCGACGTTCTGTGCAGCTGTCACGACGGAGACGCCCGCCGCGCCGTATGCGTTGGACGCATTCGCCGAGGTGGAACCGCTGGAACCCTTCTGCGGCTGCTGGTTTTCGGCCTTCACAAGACCGTCCCGCGCCGTCTGCACCGCGTTGTAGGCGGAGGCAAGCTCTTCCTTGCTCGCGTTGGCGTCTGCAACGACCGCCTTTGCGACGCGCAGGGCTGCTTGCAGGCTTGCCGCGCTCCGGTCGGTGTATTCGTCCAGGTCGATCTGCTCTGTCTCGTCGATGAGCTTTTGCAGCTCTTCGCGGGACGGGATCTTCCGCAGGGCGGCCATTGCGCGGTTCAGGGTTTCCGCCGCCTCGTCAACCTCTGCCTGCGTAGCGTCCAGGTTTTCCAGGACGTCCTTGGCCGCATCGAGGGCTTCCAGGAACGCATCCTGTCCATCCTCCAAATAGTCGGCCAGGTCGATGCTTTCCGCCTGGTTTACGACGGCCTGTAATTTGCTGGTATCCGCCACGAGGTCCAAATTGGTCAGGGCATCATAGAGGGCATCATATGCCTCTTCTACGTCCGCCTGGAGAGGCTCTTCGTCCGCAAGCACTTCCTGCGCCGCGTCCATTGCCTCTTGGAGCACGGACCAGCTGGAGGGGGTGTAGCCCGCTTCGTCGAGCATGCCCGCAATGGCGAGCAGCTCTTCCAGCTCGGTGGTGTCGCCCTCTGCAAAGCCCAGCAGATGGATAGCGTCGAGCAGGTCGCTCCATGCGCCGTTGATCGCGTCCTGCGTGGCCGCATGGTCCGCTTCAACGTCCTTCGCCGCCTGCAAAGCATTGTCAAAGATCTTTTGTACCGTCGGGATGGCTGCGTTGTATTCGTCGCCGCCGGCCAAGCCCTCTGCCGTTGCGATCACATTGCGTAGGATCTGCTTGTCCACGACGGTGAAGGTGAATTCCAGCGTCTGCGCCGCAGCCGCCATGCTGCCCTCATAGGTAAAGGTCGTGGTGTTGGTTTCTTCGTCGTAAGCGATCTGATCGCTGCAATCCTCGCCGTTGACCAGGACTGCGGAGAACTCCCTGCCGTCCACTCTGGGGGTAAAGACGAGCGTGTATGCGTCGCCCGCCTTCAGGGAGGAGGTGTACTTGCCAATCAGGTTTGCGATGGCATTGTCTTCACCGTTGACGGAAATTTCCGCATTCGTGGTGAAGTTCACGGTGAATCCATATTCCTGGTCGGGGTCCGTGGACTCGCCAACCGTCACCGTGCATTGTGCCTGCGCGCCGAAGCCGGCTGCATAGCCGTAGACGGTGAAACTGCCTTCCTGCTGGCAGGCATCCTCTGGGATGGTGTCCCAAACGATCGGAAGCGTTCCCTGCGTCCCGTCCACATAGGTGACGGAAACGGTCTCCGGAAGGACCGGTGCAACGCCTACCGTAGTCTCTGCGGTGCTGGATGCGATGGCGGAGACCAGGTTGATCTCGCTGTACACATACAGGCGGCAGACCGCTGGACGCTCAGTGCCCTCCACGGTGCCGGTGAGGACGTGTTGGCCCAAAACGCTGGAAGCGCCACTGAGGTCACCCCAGGTGACATTCCGGACTTCCTGCGAACCGTCCGCTATGGTGACGTTCACCTGCTGCGGCAGGGAAACATCCCCTTCATACGGGACAGATGTGTGGATCTCTTCTACGGTGGAGACGGTGTTGGTCCTGCTGACTTCTACCGTGCAAATCGCCTTGATGGAGGTGCCTTCGACCGTGCCTTCGACCGTGAAGGAACCCTCCTGCGCATAGTCGCTAGCGTCGATGTCCGCCCACTTCAGGCCGATCATGCCGCTGGTGTTGTCCGAATAGGAGACCCGGACCTCCTCCGGCAGGTTCGGCGCCTGGCCGACGAGCGTTGCAACCGCCGTTTCTTCGACGGCCACGATGGTCGGCTCTTCTGCATAGACGCTGACCGGGATGGAGAGATACTGGGATTCAAAGCCCTCTTTGGTGAGGGAAACCAACATCTCGGAATGTCCGGCCTGCTCGCCGGTGATCTGGTTGTTCTGAATGGAGAGCGCGCCGTCCGTGGACGCTACGCCATAGGCGATGGATACATCCGCGGGGTCGGTCTCGAGGTTCAGCGTATAGGTGGAACCCTCTTTGAGCTGAATCTGCTCCGGAATGCCGGTGACTTCGATCTGCTCAAAGTCGCCCTCGCCCCTCGGCAGGAAGCGGGCGTTTGCCCAGTCGCTGTGGTCGTGCGCGTTGGTTCCCATGGAATCGACGACCAGCTTGAGCTCCTTCGCGCCGATGATGTTCAGGCGGACGTGTTCCGCCTCGGTATCCTGGGTCATGACCGGGGAGGTGTAGACCTGCTCGTTGTCCACCCAGATCTCAAACCGGGCTTCGCCGCGGGATTCGGAACCGTCGCTGGCGATGCTGCCCAGCCAGTCGAGGCCGAGATACGTCTCAAAGATGTCGTAGCCGAGGCCCTCGATGTCATAGACGATTTCGGAGGAAGCATGGACGCCCAGGCCGCTGTGGAACTGCGTGCGTTCGCCGTTGACCGTCAGCTCCATCGGGCCGCCTTCGAGGTTGGTGCCGAAGCAAATGTCTTCCCAGCCCGTGGTGGCGGACTTCCATGCCACGTCCTCCAGCGGGATTTCATCCATCTGGGTGAAGTGGATGGTATACACCTGCGGGTTGCCGTCCAGGTCGTCGATGCGGATCTCCGCCGTGTCGTCAAAGGACGTGGGCTGTTTCACTTCGGCCTGGATGGAGGAATGCGCGGTGATCGCTTCCACATGCGGGAGTTCCGTGCGGGTGCTCAGATAGGGGATGGTGTACTCGTGCTTGTCCAGCGAGAAATCGGGCAGGGCGCGGCCGTCCACCTCGATGCCGTTGAGCGTCTGGGTGATGATCGCCTTTTGTGCCTGCTCCATCTTCTGTTCGACGGTGTTCGTCTCACTGGTGACCGGACGCATCCGGTAGGTGAAGGAATACTGCCGGTTGGACAGGACCTTGTATTTTTCCAACATGGTCGGGCCGCAGCTGCCGTTGCCAAGGCCGGTCTGCATGTAGTCCAGGGTCAGATAGACCTGGTCTGCCCGGGTGAGCTGGTATGGATGCGCCTTGCTGTTCAGCTCGGAAGCGGAATAGTGCAGCGCGCCGAATTCCATCGGGGTGTCGGTGGAGAACAGGATGCCGTCGCCCGCCTCGTCCGTCAGGGAGACCCAGCGGACGTCCGTGCGGTTGCCGTTCTCCTGCGGCTTGAGGTACGGCACAAACATGCCGTCCACGGTGTTGTCATACACGCCGATCGGGGAACCGGTCTTGCGGTCCACATAGTTTTCTTCCGGCCCTCTGCCGTAGTAGGTGATGTTCTCATAGCCTGCGGGCAATTCCATCTTCATACCCACGCGGCCCAGCATTTCGGACGCCTTGGAGTCGAATTCGCTGTTGACCACGATGTCGCCCGAGGGGTACACGGTGTAGGTGATGACGTTGGTGGAATTGTTCAGGGTGGAATAGGAGAGCGGCACGGTGATGACGATCTTATGCTCGTCCTTCTCCACTGTTACCTCGCCGACGGTGGTTGCCGGGTCGCGGTACTTGGTGTTGATGGTGCCGTTGTCGATCCTTGCGCGCCAGTAGTTCGGCTCCGGCGCATTGTGGATCAGTTCCTTGCCGTTGTTCTTAAAGGAGGTCAGCTCGCCCTTGGCGGTGTCGAAGGTGACCTCGAAGCCCTCGCCCTTGGCTGTCAGCGTATTGCCGCTTTCGGTGACCTCGGTGAACGTCGCGGAGGTATCGAGCGCGGGGCCGGGCTCGTTTGCGTCAAAGCCCAGTTCGAACTGCTCGAACGCCATGGTGGTTCCCTTGTCCGCCCAGAGGGTGTCCTCTTTCAGACGGAACTCGATGTTGAGCAGGAATTCGCTGCCTTCGCGCACGGTTTCAGGCGTGTGGTAGCCGATGGTCACCACTTTGGTCTCGCCGCCCGGGATGTCGAGCTGCTCGTCCGTCAGAACGCCGGACTGAATGACTTCATTGTTGTTGTACAGCGTCCAGACGCCCTCATATTCGTTCAGATTGGTGAAGTCGAGGAGGTTTTCGATCTGGATTTCGCCGGTTTCGAGGTCTTTCGCCGTGAGCTTGACGCCCTGATAGGCCTTTTTGACCTCCTGATAGGCGGGATGCAGCGTACGGTCGGGGAATACAACGCCGTTTCCGCAGAAGTTTCCGTCCCTGGAATTGTCATCCCAGTCGCCGCCGTAGCCGAAATACCACTGCTGGTTTTCACCGGTATCGATTTCTGTGATAGAATTGAAGTCCATCCAGAGGACAACGCCGTCGTCTTCCGGCGTGCGGTTTTCGTTGTTGATCTCTTCGAGCGAGAGCGCGCGGTCATAGATGCGCACATTGTCGATCTTTCCCTGGAATTCGCGGCCGGAGCGCTCCGTATCCGTGCCGATAGCGACCGCATAATCGTTGGAGGTGACCGTCTTCTGGGTGACCTCTTTGCTGGCACAGAGCTCGCCGTCGATGTAGATGTTGATGGTGCCCGCGTCTGCGTCAAATGTAGAGACGACCTGATGCCAGTTCTCGAACCAGTCGTCCGGGACGGTTGCCTCGAGGCTGATCCAGGTGGCGCTGGTGCTGCCGGTCGCAGTCTCGTCGTAGATGAAGAATTCCACCACGCTCTTGCCGGTCGAGGTGTTGCCGATGTACTTCATCGCATACTGGCTGTTGCCCTTTGTGACGATGGCGCCGTTGGTGCTGCCGGAGACCTTGTCCGGATAGACAAGCGCTTCCAGGGTCAGGCTGCCGGTCAGGTCCAGGGCCTTGCTGGTGGGCAGGGTTGCTGTCCCCTCCAAAGCGGTGCCGTTGCCAATGCCGCCGCGGGCTTCCAACGTGCCTTCATAGGCGGCGTTCAGCCCCAAGGGTCCGTTGTCAACCAGCTTGTTTTCGGTATCCACTGCGCCGAAATCACACCAGAACAGGACGGATTCGTCGTTGGAAGGAACGCTCGCATCCGCGACCTCCTGCGCCGTCAGTGCGCGGTCATAAATGCGCACTTCGTCGATCAGGCCGGTGAATTCACGGCCGGGGCGCTCCAGGTTTTCACCCACCGTGACGGCATAGGTGTTGGTATTGCGCACATTCTTGCCGCCGGTGGATACGGATTTCAGTTCCACGCCGTCCACATAGATCTTCAAGGCGCCGTCCTCTGCGCTGAAGACGCCGGTGATCCGGTGCCAGTTGTCGAGCCAGTCCGCAGGTGCGGCGACCGTCGCAGAGACCCAGGAACCGCCGCTCTTGTAGCAGAATTCCAGGTTGCCCTTGGTGTATTGCAGCGTAAGCTGCTCGTTGCCCTTGGCAACGATGGTGTCGTAGCCTTCCGTATTTTTGCCCGTCTGACAGACAAGCGCTTCCACGGAGAAGCTGCCGGTTGTGTCGAAGGCCGGGTCGGCGGGCAGCTCTGCGGTGCCCTTGAGCGCGTTGTCCGCGTCCTTGCCTGCAACCAGGGAGCCGGTGAATTCGGCCTGGAATTGGTTGTGGCTGCTGTCGGTCAGGACGTTCTTCTTATCGCCGCCCAGGTTCACGCGGACGGACTGGTCTACCCAGTCCCAAATGCAGCCGCCAATCAGCTTGTCGTATTTTTCAAAGACATCCACATATTCCTGGAGGTTGCCGGTGCTGTTGCCCATGGAGTGTGCATATTCATGCGCAAAGTAGGGCTTGGGGTTGTCGTCCGTCCCGACGGCCGGCAGGCTGATGCGCCCGGAGAAGGAGCCGTCCACGGACGGATAGGTGGAGGAACGGGTGTCCGAATAGGTGGAATCGCCGTCGCCCCTGGAATTGAAGTAGTGGACCGGGCGCGTGTTGTCGCGCGCTTTGATCCAGTCGTACAAGATCTGGAACACCGAACCCGCGCCGGACTCGTTGCCCATGGACCACATGATCACGCTGGGGTGGTTCTTGTCGCGCTCGACCATGCTCTTCACGCGGTCGAGATGGACGTCCGCCCATTTTTCCGCGTCGTCGCCGGGGATCTTATGCATGGCGCCGTGCGCCTCGATGTTGGCTTCGTCGATGACATACATGCCGTATTCGTCGCAGAGCTCATACCAATAGGTATTGTTCGGATAGTGCGCCGTGCGGACGGTGTTGACATTGGCCTGCTTCATCAGGATGATGTCCTGCTCCATCAGTTCGCGGCTGACGGTGCGGCCCGTGTCCGGCGAAGTCTCGTGGCGGTTAAAGCCTTTTATGATGACATTTTTGCCATTGACAAACAGGCCGGTGTTATCGCGCAGCTCCACCTCGCGGAAGCCGATCCGGGAGCTGGCAAACTCCACGCTGGCGCCCGTGTCGTCGCACAATTCCAGAACCAGTGTGTATAGGTTCGGCTTTTCTGCGCTCCAGAGCTTGGGGGAGAGGATGGTCTGCTCATAGTCCATGGTGCAGACGGCATGCCCCTTCTCATCCACGTCGCTGCCGAACGTCACCGGGAATTCCTGCTCCACGATGGCGTTCTGCTGGTCGTCCAGCAGGCGGGCGCGGACGGTGTATCCCTCCGGCGCATCCTGCGTCAGCTGGCGCGCCTTGATGGAAAGCTCGAACTGCGCATTTTCGTAGGCGTCGTCGAGGTCGGTGACCACCTCATAGTCGAAGATTTCGACTTCGTCTTTGGAATAGAGGTATACGTCGCGGAAAATGCCGCTCAAACGGATGAAGTCCTGGTCCTCCATGTAACTGCCGTCCGACCAGCGGTACACCTGGACGGAGACGGAGTTTTCACCCTCATGGAGATAGGGGGTGATGTTAAAGTCCGCCGGGGTGTAGCTGTCTTCGCTGTAGCCCACCTGCTGGCCGTTGATCCAGAGGTAGAATGCGGATTCCACGCCCTGGAACGAGATGAAGATCTGGCGTCCGCCTTCCAGCATCTCGGGCTTCACGGTGAAGCTCCGGCGGTAGGAACCGACCGGGTTGTACGTGGTTGGAGCGGTGGCGTTGGTGGTATCGGCCGAACCGCCGCCGTTCATCGTCCACGGGTAAGTCGAGTTGGAGTAAATCGGCTTATCATACCCCTGGGTTTGCCAGTTGCCGGGGACCTGGATGGTATCCCAGCCGCTGACGTCGTAGTCCTCTTTGAAAAATTCCGTGTTGCGGTCCGCTGGTTTGTCCGCATACTGGAATGCCCAGTCCCCGTTCAAGAGCTGGTAGTACGCGGAGTCCTCTTCGGACCGTGCGAGCGCTTTTTCTTCCGTATCGTACGGGACAAATGCGGTGTGGGCAGGTTCGCGGTTCACTTGATACTGCGTGGGCTGCCCAGTCCATTCGCTGCCTGTCCATTGGACGCCCGGTTCCGCGGTTACAGCCATGGAAACCACATTCCCAAGGCCCGTCCCGCTGAACAGCATGGTGAGCGCCAACAGCCAAGCAATCCTTCGCTGTTTCATACGCTTTCTCCTTTTCTTTTCAATCTCTCCCAAAAGAATTTAGGCCATGCAAATTTATCCCATCACCTCCGTTTTGATCGTATTGCCTAATACTTTTTAACTTTATCACGGTTTTCTTTCTATATTTTTCTGGATTGATTATAATAGTTTTATCCAGTTAATATTTTTTACAGTTCAAAGAGATCTTCTAACAGATGAAACCAATTTTTGAAAGAAAATCCAGAAGTTTTCCAGAAAATAAAGCATATCTATCAGGGTGTATTTGTATTCCTCCCAAGGATACACGACCCTTCGGGCGAAGTGCGATTGGAGGATGAGAGGCGAGAGAAAAAGAAAAAGTCAATTAAGCGACAAGCACTTAATTGACTCTTTATGGCGTGCCCTACGTTTCTTCCCAAGAACACGAGCCCCTAGGGCGAAGTGCGATTGGAGGATGAGCGGCGAAAGAAAAAGAAAAAAGCCAACTCAGCGACAAGCGCTAAGTTGACTTTTTGTGGCGCGCCCGAAGTTGAGACGCAAAAAAGCTCCTGTGGAGCGTTTTTGTTGCCGAGGTCCCT
>PPYE01275789.1_pt1 | contig 14604 bp, 16 predicted proteins | sample 1559881 | NCBI WGS metagenome assembly PPYE01 (sample SAMN08240022, study PRJNA423297) | Human gut metagenome, whole genome shotgun sequencing project.
ATGGACACATCAAATAATCAAAAAAATGAGGTATCAAATTTATGAAGCAAAATCCGTTAAATATGATGCCCAACAACGAAGAAGAATACTATTCTCGGTTTATGAAGGGGTTATGGGTTGTTCCAGATAGGACAGAAGAGGAAGTCGCTGTTGCTGCTATTGCAGCAGGAAAAGCAAGATTTGAATTTGGCGAAAAACCAGATGTATAAAATCTCTAAGGTCGAGTGGATGGGATTTCGGACTTGTTTCCTCAGAGCGTAGTCTTGAGACGGTCGGCAAATTTGCCCGGTTCCATATTATAAGTAGGGATAACCACATCGACCTGTTTCCGAAAACGAGCGCGGTCGAAAAAATGGCTATTTTGAAGATAAAAAAGCCGTTGATATATTCCCGCGAACGAACGGCTCAATCCGGCGGATTTTTGACATCAATCTGGAGCAATCGAGCCACGTTGAGTGCGTGGTATTGATGTCAAGGAAGTAAGGATAATAGATGAAAAAGTGCTGATTTTTCGGCACTTTTTTCTTTTTGGAGAATATTTGAAAGGTAGCTGAGATGCCTTTTTTCTGTATGCGGGAACAAGTCAGGATAAGATCAGAAATACACGAAATTGAAATTGACACAACGCATACAAGCTGAGAACGTATCAGGAAACAAATCCAGAACCATAAAAAATGCCATGCTGGGAAAGCACATCTTCTCAGCATGGCATTTTGTTTCTATGAAATGTAGATTTCTTCGTAAAATCCGCCCATTTATTTGCAGAAATTTCAGACAAAACAGCATCGAATCTGCTATCATTATAGCAGATTTTCAGAAAAAGTAAAGTATATATTTCTGAAAATTCATGAATAAATCATCCAAATCGGAGAAAAAACAGGATTTTCCCTGTTTTGAACAGCCCGAAAACTTGTCAGGAGGGATTTCAAATGCCGAGAAGAGGCAGCAACATTTACAAGAGAAAAGACGGTCGGTTTGAGGGACGTGTCCCGATTGGTCATAAGGAAGATGGGTCGCTGAAATACAAATTTGTGTATGCCAGAACGCTTTCTGAGGTAAAGGAAAAGATGGCACAATTTCAAGCTGTTTTGCAGAGCCAGCCAGTTTCTGCTTTGAAATTGACCGTGGCAGAGGCATCTCGTCAATGGCTTTCCGCAGCAAAATTGCGTGTGAAACCGTCCAGTTATGCACACTATGAAAACATCATTCGCAATCATATTCTTCCGGATCTCGGAACAAAGTATCTCACGGATATGACAACACATCAGCTGAATGATTTTGTCTATGAGAAACTGCAAAGCGGCCGATTGCACGGAACTGGCGGACTTTCCGCTCGGTTTGTACAAGACATTATGCGGGTTTACCACAGCATAGAACAGTATGCAGTGCAGGAATATCACATTCGTGGAACGCATTTCACTATGCCGAAAGCAGAGAAAAAACAACTGGACGTGTTGTCTTCTGAGGAGCGAAAGAAGTTGGAACAGTATCTTCTTCAGACAGGGCTGACCATTGATTTGGCGATTCTGCTGTGCTTGTTCACCGGTTTGCGTGTAGGTGAATTATGCGGCTTACAATGGAGTGATATTGACTTTGAAAACGGAACACTATCCGTGAAGCGAACTGTGCAGAGGGTCTATCGAAATGGCTGTTCAGAGGTACTGATTGGCTCTCCCAAAAGCAGAACTTCTGTGCGGACAATTCCGGTTCCGTCCTTCTTGTTGACACTGCTGGAGAAGAAAAAACGGCAGGATTTTTTGTACCTGATTACTGGGAAAAGCAAACCGGCAGAACCGAGAACCATGCAGTATCGGTTTCAGAAAATCCTGAAACTTTGTGGTATCCGGAAGGTTCCATTTCATCTGCTTCGACACACTTATGCTACAGATTGTATTGCCCATGGGTTTGATGCAAAGACGCTGAGTGAATTGCTGGGACACGCTGATGCCAGTATTACGCTGAATCGATATGTGCATTCTTCTATGCAGATGAAGCAGGAATATGTAAAGCGGTTGAAATTGACGGGATGATGTTTCGCCGTCAAAAAATCGTATGGAAAATGCAAAAAGTATCGGAAACAGCGTGGATTTTTAGGCTTGAATGGTCAATGGGCGGATTTTACGAAATAAAAATGCTTCTTTCCTTTTAGTATCTCCAGTGATAAACCATCTATTCTTCTTGCTTTTTGGGATTTTTTATGGTATTATGGAAATAGAGAGAAAGCTAAGAAAGGGGCATATTGCGTGATTCGCATAGCAGTAGTAGATGACCAGACAGAAGCAATTTCAGGAATTCTTTCTGTATTTCAACAATGGCAAACGGAAAACCATATAAATTTTGAAATAGATACCTATACAGACACAGATGTATTCTGTAATGCCATATTCGATAAGAAATATCAAGCTCTTTTTTTGGATCTGGATATGCCAAAGCAAAGCGGCTTTGACATTTCTCAGTCCCTGCGTGAACTTGGAAATAATACGCCAATCGTTTACATCACAAATCGAAATGACTTGATGCAAAAAGCATTTCAATATAAGGTACTTGGTTTTGTTCGTAAAGATAAGATACAAGAAGAACTTCCGTTTGCAATTTCCTGTGTGGTTCAAGAAATACAGAAAAAGAATAGTCATGTCATGATATTCGCAGCACATCGTCAAAAAAAAGAATATTATAATTTACCGGTTTCTGATATTTTGTATATTGAAAGCGAAAATCATCAAACAAAAATCTATACGGTCAACAAAAAGGATGCAATCATTACAAGAGACACCCTTCGTTCTTACTTGGAAAAAGAAGAATTTCAAGGTTTTATTCCAATTAGCGTAAGCTGTATTGTAAATATTGAGCATATCTTTTCGATTGAAAAAGATACCCTGAGACTGGATAATGAAAAGTTTTTGTTTATCAGTCGAAGAAAAATCAAATCAGTCAAGGAAATGTTTCAACAAAAAACGAGGAGGTATATCATATGATCTACACCGTTTCAGAGTGGTTAGCCACTATTTCAGAAAGTTTGATTATCTTCTTCTTTCTAGTCAAGATCTTGTCCTATAAAAATATGGAACAATCTAAAAAAATAATTGGAACAGTAATCTTTTGTTGTTTGCAGTGTGCATCTTCTTTGGTATTGGATCAGTTCTTTTTTTTTGAAGGGCTTTTTATTATCGTCAATATTTTAATTTATCTTCTTTTTTGCTGGACATTGTTAGAAAAGCCTGTATGGTTTCAAACAATTGTTGTACTTCTTGTCTTTGCCTGTTTGTTCACAATCAATATTGCTGTAACATTGATAGCAGGTTTAATACTGCAAAGTACTACATCAGATGTGCTATCTTTGCGAAATCCAGTTCGTATCTTGCTTTTATTTATTACAAAAGCCATGCTGGTTTTTGCATTGATCATTCTTACTAATATTTTTGAAAAGAAAAAAGTAATATTTCACGTGTCACAATGTGTTATCATGGCAGCTGTTCTTTTGATTACTTTTTTTGCTGGTGTTGTTCTAGAAGAAATTGTAATTGAAACAGATGTTGCAAGTTGGGAGGTCTCCGCAATTGTAATATGTATGATTGCAATCAATATTTTGTTGTTTTTTGTGCTTTATCTTACATCCTCCAGAAATCGTATAGAAAACAATCAGGCACTATTGAAATTACAAATTGCAAACGAACAGCAAAAACTTCAGGATTCCATCCGTTGGAATACAGAAGTAAATACACTGCGTCATGATTTGAAAAACCACTTGCTTTGCATTTCAGAGTACATTCGATTGCAGCAGCCAGATGCGGCTATGGAATATATTGAGAAATTGATCGGTCAGGTGAAAAAAGAACTGCCGTATCATATGATGACGAGTTCTGTTGCAGTCAATGCTATTTTAGATTTGAAAAAACTTGTGTGTGACGAAAACCAAATTGACATAAAATATTTTGTGCTGGAAGAACTGCCGAAAATAGATGAAACCGATTTATGTGTAATATTAGCTAATTTGCTGGATAATGCAATTGAGGCTGCATCCAAAGAAGAAAAGCGGCAGATTCGTCTTTCCATGGAAATCATCGGCAACTATTTTCGGATCGTTGTTCAGAATCAAATTGCAGAGTCAGTATTAAAAAACAACAAGAAACTAGGAACCACTAAGAAGAATCAAAAAATCCATGGATTTGGATTACAAAGTGTAGAAGATGCTGTTGAAAGAAACGATGGGATGAGCAATTTTTCTGAGGAAAATGGTTGGTTTGTTGCAGATATTATGCTAAAAATCCACGAATTGTAAGACGAAACAAAATATCGTTTATGATCCACCTTATTAAAAAATGAGGTGGATTTTTTTGTTTTTGACCGATTACGTCGTAAAACATACCGATTACGTCATATGTATTGTATTTTTCATTTTAATCAGTATAATAAAATTAGGGGAAAGAAAGGAAATGTTACATATGATTCTATTTTTATCCAGGTCAGTTGTACGAAGTTTGATTAAAAATGATGCAATCGAAATGGAAAAGGCAGAAGTTTACCAGTATGGATTTGAAATTCTGTTTTCTTCTATTATCACTTTCCTAATTGCAGTACTATCTGGCATTTTGCTGCACTGTTTCACTGCATCAATGCTTTTCTTTATTATATTTGCAACGTTTCGGCAAATATGCGGAGGATATCACGCAAAGCATTATTGGAGTTGCAATTTGTTATTTTTGGGGGTAATTAGTGCAGTATTGGTTGTATATCGTTTTTTTCCGATTGTACATATACACTGTACCAGGAAAATATGCCGGAACAGGCAAAAAAACTGCGTAAGTTCTAATGTTTTATCGAATTTCTAATCGTATCGCAGATCGATTTACCGAAAAAAAAAGTGAGGCTTATTATGCGAAAGAAAATAATTTCAAGCGTTGTTTGTTTATCCATGATTACTACACTCTGCCAAGGAATTGCAGTTTCTGCTATAAATATTGATGTTATGTTGAGTTCCAACACCCAACGTCTTTTGGCAGATTCAGAAGAAATGTCTGTTTTGTTTACGGCTGAAACAGCTGCGAATGTAGATTCCATTTCGCTGATGGATGCCTCTACAAATCAGGAAGTGGCAGTGCTTTATGATGATGGCGCAGCCACCTATCCAAATGACGGAGACTTGTACGAAAATGATGGCGTGTACTCCAATTATCTGGATCTGTCCGGAAATCAGGTAGGGGATTATTCTTATTATGCACAGTATACAGTGAATGGAAAGACCTATACTTCCGATACTGTTACAGTCCGTGTCTATCGCCAATTCACAGAGCAGGAACTGGCGGATATGCAGAAAATTACGGATACACTCAATGCATTGATCAATTCAGAAGAGTATGCAGCATTGTCTGTGGAGAAAAAGGTAAAGGCTCTATCCGACAGGATCAACTCCCTGGCAGAAGTGGATGAAACGTTGGGTTATGCACTGGTAGATGCCGATTCAATTCGGTATAATAATGTAACTTATCAGTTTGAATTCAAGGACTATATTGGATTGAACTATGTATATTATGCTTATACAATTCCCAATACGGACGCTACAGACAATTCCGCATTCACCTATGTCAACCATGGAGATTCAATTGAGATCACCGGCTTTGACAATTCCGTTTCTGATGTTGTAATTCCCTCTGAAATCGAAGGACTTCCAGTTACTGCAATCTCTGTCGGAGCATTTTATCTCTCTACAATTACCTCCATCGAAGTCCCGGATTCGGTAACTTCCATTGGTGAAATGGCGTTTTTGGGCTGTACTTCTTTGAAGTCTGTGAAACTTTCAACTGGAGTTGCAAAAATTGATAAAAATGCGTTTGGCTCTTGCAGTGCATTGCAGGAGATTCAGGTTGCGAAAGATAATCCCAATTTTTCTAGTCTAAATGGAGTTCTGTATTCCAAGAAGCAAGATACACTCGTAATCTATCCAGCCGCAAAGACAGATGCTGCATATACTATTCCAAGCTGTGTTACATCTGTTGCAATGTATGCTTTTTCCGAGAATCCTTATCTGGAGACCCTTACAATTCCGAATTCCCTGATTAAGGTGGGAGATTCCGCATTTTATAACTGCAAAAATCTGCGTGCAGTTTCCTATAACGGAACGGAAGAAGAGTGGAATCAGATTACCATTGGTTTGCTGAATGAAAAACTAACAGGAGCCACTATTCAGTATCAAGAGCGAATCATTGGGGATGTTAATGCAGACGGTGCATTTACAGTTTCTGATGTTGTACTGCTGCAAAAATGGCTGTTGTCTGTTCCAGACACACAGCTTGCGGATTGGAAAGCAGCAGATTTCAATGGAGATCAAACTTTGAATGTATTTGACCTTTGCCAGATGCGTTATAATTTGTTGAAACAGGAAGAGGACTCCAAACGGTAAAAGCCGGAAATTTCAAAACAATACAAGCAAGGATACGGCATCTACAAAATGTAGATGCTGTATCCTTCCGGTTTGAAATGATGCAGCATCTAGGCGAATTTGTGCTTCTCAAAATAGCTGTTCCAATTTGGATGAAACTGTTCCAATCATCCTAAAATCCGCTTATGGTGTATTTTTACGCCGGAAGGATGCAGCATCAGATGGAACCAATCATTAAAAATAAACTTTTCCACGCAGAATCGATTCCAGCACTTCCCTTTCACATCTGTATGCTTGCATCTTTTCATGAAAATTGTCCGTTCTAATGATTCTCCATTCCTTTCATTTTTCGGGGCAAGTTCAACATTAACACTGTTGGACTTGCCTCTTTTTTTGTCCCCAAGCAACATACAATCCGGCGAAATGACCGGTTTTGTATGCTGCTTTTTTCTTTCTCCTATCTGTTCATATAAAATTTACATCTAAAACCTTCCCATTTTGCTTCTCTCAATTGTCTTAGTAATTTCAGGAGGGCAAAAAAGGGCTTCTCAAAACTGAATATGGAGGGAGGGAAAATAATGTCTGCTCCCTCACATGATGATCAGCTGAAACTTGAGATTTTCGATAGCTTCAGTAAAACAGTAATGAGAAATGCAAGCAGAAATTTCGCCGCTGCAAATTAATAAAGATACAATCTAATTCAAGATATTTTTTAAAAATATAAAAAATAGAAGGCTATTACAGCATATGATATGCTACAACAACCCTCTATTTAAATAGTTCTCTTCTTTACCATCAACAATTTTTGCTTGACAGTTAATTGGTTATGCGTGTATAGAATGGTATCTTCATAACCAATTAACTATATTGTATGAAGCACTCTGAATATTTTTATATTGAATAAAGCAAACAAAAACACCGTTTTGAAAGTTACAATAAGCTATTTATATACCTCTTTTGTCCATTTCATGTTTTACGATTTCTCTTGCTCTATCAGCAAATTCACCTTCCTCATATTGATTTACTTGCCACCAGTGGCGCAATCCATCATCCGAGGCACTACGTGCTTTTTTTCTAATGTAATCTAAATTTTTTTCAACTTGCTTGTTTAAAGCATCATTTAAACTATCAAAAAAGCTCATGTGAACAATCACCCCTTTCCGTTAACAATGTAGTCAGAATGCTTCACGTAATTATTTTAACACTTATAATTCATTTTATCAACCCTTAAAGTTTATGTTGCGATATCTAATTGAGTAAACAAACTATGAAAATATGTAAAAATATGATAAATTTCCAAAAATTATATTTCCCGATGATGCAAAATGGTGTAAACTTCAATCCGGAATGGCCAATTCGGGTAAATGCAGAACACATTCTCAGCGACCCGGAAAATCGGGAACGGCTGCCAAAGAAGCTGCTTCGGTTTAAGAATCTGCCATTGCTGCTGGAAACGGCAGTGGAACTGGGAAGACGAAAAACAGTAATTGAGCCGGGGCTGGTAGTACCGCAGGGGTACCAGAATCAACTGCAGTTTCTGCTGCCGATCTGCTTAACAGATATGGAAAAACCGAACCTTGCCATGACCTTGGCAGAACGAAACGGATATTATCTGGGCAGCACTTGTCTGACACTGGAAATGGCATATCTGAATGCGAGAATGATTGCGAGACCCATTGCTCCGTGGCTGACCAGTTTGGTAAAAAAGTGAGAACATCCGATGAGGTGCAGAATTTTTTCTGCACCTTGTCGGTGTTTTGTAATTCTTGAAAGAATTCATTTTGTGAAACTTCTGTGAATCTTTTTCGAACTGGTCACGACCTGACCAGTTTGGGTTGTAGAATAAAAATACATCGGAAAGGGGGTGAAAGGCATGGGTCTCGTAGAACGGCGAGAAGAGATTTTGAAATTACTGATTTCCCGTCGGAAAAGCACAGTTCCAATTTTAATGCATGAATTTCATGTTTCAGAAAAAACGATTCGCCGGGACATACGAGCACTCATGCTGAAATATCCCCTTGAAACTTTTAGCGGAAACGGTGGCGGAGTACAGATACCGGAATGGTATGCTCCAAATAAAAATCTGCTGTCAAAAGAAGAAGTTACAGTTCTGGAAGAACTGCTGCAAAAGGCGGATGTATACCAAAGCCGAATACTAAAGCAAATTCTTGCCAGATTTGGTCCAGATACATATCATCCATACAAAGCATAGGAGAAAAAGTGAAAGAAGTTCTAAAAATCCCCCTTAAAGCAACGCTCTATCGCCATCAACAATCCGCCTGCCGCTTTGCCTGCGAACGCTTCGGCATCCTGCCCTCAGAGACACACAGCAATGGCGTGGCACTGCTCATGGAAATGGGCTGCGGAAAGACCATCACCAGCATTGCCATTGTTGGAATTCTGTATCAGTATCGTCATATCAGAAGAATCCTGATCACAGCACCACTGTCTATTCTCTCTGTCTGGGAACAGGAATTTGCACGTTTTGCTGCTTTTCCATATCAGCTGACTGTTCTGAAAGGCAGCAGTACACAGAAAAAAGAACAGCTTTCCAAGCTGCACGGGAATGATTTGCAAATCGCTGTTGTCAATTATGAATCTGCATGGCGATTGGAGAAAGACCTTCTTGCCTTTCATGCCGACCTTATCATTGCAGACGAGGCACACAAAATCAAGGAAAACCGCACTGCACAGTCTAAAGCCATGCACCATCTGGGCGATAAGGCGAGATATAAACTGCTTCTGACCGGTACACTCATTACCAACAAAGAACTGGATGTCTTTTCCCAGTACCGCTTTCTGAACAAAGAGATTTTCGGGACAAGCTTCTATGCTTTTCGCAGTCGTTATTTCGATATGTGCGGATACGGCAATCACATTCCGGTTTTCCGAAAGCAGATGATGGATGAATTCCTGCAAAAACTGCATTCCGTTGCCTATCGTGTAACTAAGGCAGAATGTCTGGATTTGCCTCAAATTACCGAGGAGATACGCACGGTAGAACTGGAACCGAAAGCAATGAAACTATACAAGCAGCTGGAAAAAGAATGCTTTGCGGAGCTTGCAGGTTCGGAAATTTCGGCAGTAAATGTGCTGACAAAAATGCTGCGTTTGTCGCAGATGACAGGCGGTTATCTCACAGACGATGCCGGAAGTATCACTTCTGTCAGCACAGCAAAACTGGATGCTCTGTCCGATATTCTGGACACCATGCTTGCAGAAGAAAAAAAGCTGGTCATTCTGGCAAGGTTTGTCCCAGAACTGGACGGCATTCAGGAACTGCTGAAACGAAAACAGATTGGCTATGCGTCTGTGCGTGGCGGTGTTTCTAACCGTGCCGAAGAAATCCGGAGATTTCAGGAAGATGCAGACTGCTGTGTATTTGTTGGGCAGATCGCAGCGGCAGGTCTGGGCATCACACTTACCGCAGCATCCACCATGGTGTTCTACAGTCTGGACTATTCCATGTCTAACTTTGAACAGGCAAAAGCAAGAATCCATCGAGTTTCTCAGACAGAAAACTGTCTGTATATTTATCTGACTGCAAAACATACAGTCGATACAAAAATCCTTCGTGCTTTGCGGGATAAGGCAGATCTGGCGAAAATGCTGGTGGATGATTACCGAAACGGAATCAATCCATTTCAGGAAGGAGTTTGAAATGCAAACACAGAACATGTATGAACTGGCGGAGCAGCTAAAACAACTCCGTGAGAAAAAGAAGAATGCAGAACAGCGATTGAAAGAAATGAACGCTGAAATTGAACAGGCAGATTATCAGCTTTCTATGCTGATGGCAGAAACAGAAACACAGAATTTCACGCGTGCCGGAACGACGTTTGCTCTGACCACCAAAATTCGTGCTTCTGCTGTGGCAGGACGCAAAGAAGAACTGTATGCAGCCTTGAAAGAAAACGGCTGCGGAGATCTGGTCTATGAAACTGTCAATGCCAATAGTCTGTCTGCTTTTGTCAAAGAGCAGATCGCAGAAAATCAGGATACTGTACCAGAGTGGCTGAGCGGTCTTGTCCATGTCTATGAGCAGACCTCTGTATCTGTTCGTCAATCTGCAAAATGAAAGGATGAAATCAATGAAAAATGAAATGATGGAAACCAACCAAACAGGCTTCCTTGCTCTGCAGGACTTTGATCTTGCCGATGTGATGTGTGCAGAAATGGACGGCTTATCTGCTGCATTTGAACGAGTTAAGATCCCGTCCGGCGGCGGTGTGATGTTTGAAATTCCCGGTGAGAATCCAGAGGAACCGGACACGGTAAAAACATTTTCAGCTGTGATCCTCTATCAGCATTCTTTGAATGCCTACTACCAAAGCGAATATCAGGGTGGCTCCAATCCACCGGACTGCGGCAGTTTTGACGGGCATCATGGGGAAGGAAATCCCGGCGGCAGCTGTGATTCCTGCCCGCTGAATCAGTATGGATCCGGAAAGAACGGTGCAAAAGCCTGCAAGAACCGCCGTCGTCTGTATCTGCTTCGGGAGGGCGATATTTTTCCGGTAATTCTGTCTCTGCCTACCGGTTCTCTGAAGTCCTTTACTCGTTATCTGATGCGTGTGATCCCCAAATACAAGAATTCCAATGCTGTGGTAACAAAATTTACACTGAAAAAAGCAGTCAGCGGCACTGGCATGAGTTATTCCCAGGCACAGTTTGCTGTAGAACGGGTGTTGTCACCGGAAGAATATCCGCTGATCGCAGCTGTGACAGAACAGGTCAAGGCTCTTAGTAAAAATGTGGGCTATGATACAGAAGATGCACTGCGTGTGGACCCGGAAACCGGCGAAGTCATGGAGCCGCTGAATTGAGGAGAACGCTATGGAGAATTACAGATGTGTCACTTCGGTGCAGGAAATTCAGCAGTATGTCAGCAATGCCGCCGTTGTGGCTTTTGACTATGAAACTGCACCGGATGAGCCTTACCGCATCGAAGAAAAGGCAGCTCTTGATCCGGCAAAAAGTCATATTGTCGGGTGCAGCTTTTCCGCCAAAGAGCATACGGGAATCTATGTTCCTGTTGCTCATAAAATTGGAAGAAACATGGATGGCATTGCTTTTTTTCGATTTCTGCAAAACTTTCTCACAAACAAAAATATCGTCAAAGTTGCTCACAATATTGCCTTTGAATCTGCAATATCCTGTCAACGGGATATCGTCATACAGCCGCCGGTGTATGATACCATTTGTGCAGCACAAATGACCTTGAAAAACAACTACGCATTTCGCAAACTTGCTGACAGCGGTCTGAAAAAACTGGCGGAAGAATTGTGTCATGAACGGCTGCCCACTTTTTCGGATGTTACAAACGGCAGACACTTTGACGAACTGGATGCACAGGATGCAGAAACAATACGCTATGGCTGTGCGGACTCTGATTTTGCCTTGCGGCTGTATCATATTTTCAACAACTGGTTTGATCGGTTTTTGCCGAAACATCGGTACCTTGTGGAAGAAATCGAATCACCGACAGCGGTGTATCTCGGTATGATGAAACACAACGGCGTGCCTGTGAATGCAGATTTGATGAAAGTGCGTCAGCAGGAGGCAGGGGAACAAATGGAACATATCCGCAATGAAATTGCAATATGCATTGGCGATGTTCCGATTGGTGCAAACTGCAGTACCAAAGCTTTCAAAGATTATCTGTATCAGACCTTAAAGCTGCCTGTTATGAAAGTAACTGCATCCAACAAAGAAGCAGCAGATGATGCGTCTATGATCCTGCTAAAGGAATGGTGTGATGCCAATCGTCCGGAACTTTCTTCTTTGTTCACACTGGTACAGGAATACCGGAAATGGAGCAAGATCAAGTCCACCTACATTGACGGTTATCTGAAATTCCGAAACGCTGCAACCGGAAAGATCCATCCGGATTTCTTTGCATTGTCCACCGAAACAGGCCGCATGAATTGCCGCAATCCCAATTTACAGAACTGCCCCAGAAAAAGCAACGATCCCATCGGTGTCCGCAATTTTATTCAGGCTCCGAAAAATCATCTGATCTTGTCTCTCGATTTTTCGCAAATCGAACTGCGTGTGGGAGCATTCTACTGCTGGGACAAGACGATGATGGAAACCTATCAGAACGGCGAGGATATTCATGCGGCAACCACTGCCGTCATTTTTGGCTGTACCTATGCAGAAGCACAAAACAAGCATCGACCGGAATACAAGGAACAGCGTACCATCGCCAAGAACGTGAACTTTGGCACATTTTACGGGCTATTTCCAAAGGGACTGCAGAACACATTGAAGTTCAAGGCAGGCGTAGAGAAATCTATACCGGAATGTGAAGAAATCATTCGCAATCTGAAGGCCGGCTATCCGGCTTTGACGGTCTGGCAGAATGAAACAAAGATGACCGCAAAGCAGAAACTGTATACAGAAACCTGGCTGGGACGCAGAAGGTATCTTCCCAATATTCGCAGCGACAACTGGGGACTGCAGTCCTTTGCGGAACGATGTGCCTTGAATACCCCGATTCAGGGAACGGCTGCGGATATTCTGAAGCTGGCAATTGTCCGTATTTTAGAAGGACTGCCGTCACGCCCATGGCTGAGACCGATCCTGCAGATTCACGATGAACTGACGTTTCTCATTCCGAAAGACAGATTGCAGGAAGCAGTGGCTTTTGTGAAAGGCTGTATGGAACAGCAGCCGTTTCCGGAGTTTGATCTGCCCCTTGTGGCAGAAGCATCTGCCGGAGAAAGCTTCGGCAATTTAGAGGAACTGGAGGAATGAACTTGGCAGAAACACACAACAAGGAAGGATACTTCTCGCCGACCGAATTTGAAGCAATGAAAAGAATAGAGAGCGAGGAGAAAAAGGCACGGAGACTGGCGGCATTCCGACCGCTTGTATATATCTGTTCTCCCTATCGTGGCAATACCAATGAAAACATTGAAAATGCCCGGAAATACAGTCGTTTTGCGGTAGTACATCACAGTATTCCCATTGCACCGCATTTGCTCTTTCCGCAGTTTCTGGACGATACCCTAGGGGAAGAAAGGCAAACTGCAATGTTCATGAATCATGTGCTTCTGACAAAATGTGTCCAGCTGTGGGTATTCGGCAGCAGCATTTCTGAGGGTATGGAACAGGAAATACGATGGGCAAAACGCAGGCATATGCCGATTCGATATTTCACAGAAGAGATGGAGGAAGTTGTATGAACATATCGGCACAGGACGTGATCAATGCGATCTTTCATCCGGATGATACCGTATGTCTGCGTATTTTTGATGATCGGAAAGAAGGCATCTTTACCGGTGCCAAAATGTCCGTGGAGGCAGGAAAATTCTTTGCAGTAGAGTCCACTCTGAAAGAACATAACCAGAAAAATCATGGCATCTTTTTTGTGGTGAACTCCGGTGGTCAGACCGATGACAGCATTACTCGCATCAATGCACAGTTTGTGGAGATGGACGATAAAACTTTCGAGGAACAGCAGGCACTCATCGATGCGTTTCCGCTGCCGCCGTCTATGGTTATCAGAACAAGAAAATCGCTGCATACATACTGGTTTGTCAAAGAGGCAAAGGTGTCATTGTTTCGCCCCATTCAAAAGGCACTGGTGCAGCATTTCGGCGGAGATCCTGCCTGTGTCAACGAAAGCCGTGTCATGCGTCTGCCGGGATTCTATCACTGCAAGAAAAAACCGGTCTTGGTAGAGTGCATCTCGTTTCACCCGGAACGAAGATACACACAGGAACAGCTGATAGAAAGACTGCCGGTTTCGAAAGAAGCAGAAGAACAACCGAAAGTGCCGCTGCATGGAGAACAGAAAGGAATCGGCATTGTAGAAGCAGAATGCGATTTTATCAGGTACTGTCGGGACAATGCAGCTGCACTTTCTGAACATGACTGGTATGCGATGATCTCCAATTTAAGTGTGTTTGAAGGCGGTGCAGCGGTCATACATCAATACTCCAAGCCGTATCCGAAGTATTCTTTTGAAGAAACGCAGAATAAGATCCAGCATTTTCTCCGCAGCGGAACAAAACCTATGACCTGCCGCACCATTGCAGAGAAAGGCTTTTCCTGCCCAAAGCTGCGAAGCGGACAGTGCAGTTGTAAATCTCCTGCGGCTCTGTGTTTTCAGCCGCTTTCCATTGATGGCATTCGGGCACTGCTATACCAACCTCTACATCAAATCAAGCACGTATTAGCATCTAAACACTGGAAATTGAAAGTAAGTAGTGACGAAAGCT
>PPYE01293877.1_pt1 | contig 14602 bp, 17 predicted proteins | sample 1559881 | NCBI WGS metagenome assembly PPYE01 (sample SAMN08240022, study PRJNA423297) | Human gut metagenome, whole genome shotgun sequencing project.
GCATAAACCCAGTGTTATACTTTTGGATAGTCTGATAAATATGTGAAAAAAAGTAATGAGAGAACAAAAGTAAAGTTCTCGTTTTCTGAGGGGGAAACAGAAAGATGTACAAAAAAAGCTCGAAGGGCTGGTTAAAACACTTTGATTTCATTTTGCTGGATATGATCTGTCTTCAGATCGCATTCTTGCTTGCCTATGTGATCCGTCATGACAGCGGCAGTCCCTACATAGTTCCACTATATCGGAACATGGCGATTTTTATGGAACTGCTGGATATCGTCGTGATGTTTTTCTATGAGACATTATCCAATGTTTTGAAACGGGGATATTTCAGGGAGTTTGCAGTGACGGTAAAGCATGTGCTCCTTGTGGAACTGTTCTCGGTGCTGTATCTGTTTACGATGCAGGAAGGTCAGGCGTACTCCAGAACCGCACTATATCTGACCGGTGTGATCTATGTGATTCTCACTTACATCGTCCGGATCATCTGGAAAAAAATTCTTCGAAGCAGAATGAGTGAAGGAAACCGTTCTCTGTTGGTCGTGACGACAAAAGATATGGCAGAGCAGGTCGTTCTAATATCCGGGAGAATAACTATGAACGCTTTGCTTTATCCGGTCTGGCAATTATCGATGATGATCTCTGCGGTACGAAAATCGCGGGCGTTCCGGTAGTAGCCAACGAAGAAAATGCAGCTGCTTATGTCTGCCGGGAGTGGATCGACGAGGTATTTGTCATTCCGGCAACAGATGTTCCCTATCCGTATGCTCTGATGGAACAGTTTACGGAAGCGGGTGTGACGGTACATCTGAACCTGGCGAAAGTTTCCGAGGCGATGGGTGGTAAAAAACAGCTGGTGGAAAAAGTCGGACCCTATACCGTACTGACAACCAGTATCAACTATGCATCCACAAAACAGTTGTTTATGAAACGTGCGATCGATATCGCTGGTGGTCTGTTCGGCTGTCTGCTGACTTTGCTGATCACTTTGTTCGTGGGTCCTGCAATTTACCTGAAGTCCCCGGGTCCGATCTTCTTTTCCCAGGAGCGTGTCGGTAAAAACGGTAAGAAATTCAAAATGTACAAATTCCGCAGCATGTATATGGATGCAGAAGAACGGAAAGCCGAACTGATGAAACAGAACCGTGTCAGCGACGGCATGATGTTCAAGCTGGACTTTGACCCTCGTGTCATCGGTAATGAAATCCTGCCGGACGGAACGAAGAAAACCGGCATCGGTAACTTCATCCGCGTCACCAGCCTGGATGAATTCCCACAGTTCTTTAATGTACTGAAAGGTGATATGAGCATCGTAGGAACCCGTCCACCGACACTGGATGAGTGGAATAAATACGAACTCCATCACAGAGCGAGACTTGCGATCAAACCGGGTATTACAGGTATGTGGCAGGTTAGCGGAAGAAGCGAGATTACCGATTTCGAAGAGGTTGTGAAGCTGGATACCGAGTATATCAGTGAGTGGAATGTGGGAATGGACATTAAATTACTCTGGAAGACGGTGGTTTCGGTAATTAAGCGGGATGGGTCGATGTAAGAGAGGGTAAAAAGAGTATAAGGATGTGCAGGTGTAGTTTGTCCTTTTCAAGGACAAACTACATTAGAATGCAAATAGATAAGTTATAAATATAGAAAGGAAAAAGCGTGAGAAAGAAACTTAAAGTGTGTTTAGTAGGGTCTTCGGGTGGTCACTTGACGCATTTATATATGTTGAAACCATTTTGGCAGGATAAAAATCGTTTTTGGGTGACGTTCGATAAAGAAGATGCAAGGAGTCTGTTAGAATGTGAAAAGATGTACTCCTGTTATTATCCAACTAATAGAAGTATAAAGGCTTTGATAAAAAACACTGTCATTGCATGGAAAGTTTTGAATAAAGAGAAACCTGATTTGATTATTTCATCTGGGGCTGCGGTGGCTGTGCCATTCTTTTATCTTGGAAAGATGATGGGAGCAAAATTAATTTATATTGAAGTATTTGATCGCATTGACAAACCTACGATGACAGGGAAAATGGTCTATCCGATTGTTGATAAATTTATTGTACAGTGGGATGAACAAAAGAAAGTGTACCCAAAAGCAATTAATTTAGGTAGTATTTTTTAAGAGGAAAAAAGATGATATTTGTAACGGTAGGAACACACGAACAACCGTTTAATAGGTTGATAAAAGCGGTAGATGAATTAAAAAGAGATGGAGTTATTACTGAAGATGTCATGATGCAGACTGGATTCAGTACATATGAGCCTCGATATTGTAAATGGAGCAAACTTATTTCCTATCAGGATATGGTAAAAAATGTAGAGAATGCACGTATTGTAATAACACATGGCGGGCCAGCAAGCTTTATCATGCCTTTACAAATTGGTAAAACACCTATCGTGGTACCTCGTCAGCATAAATTTGAGGAACATATAAATGATCATCAGGTGGAGTTTGCTAGAAATGTTGTCGAAAGAATGGGAACAATCATTTTAGTAGAGGATATAGAAAAGCTTGGAAAAATCATAACAGAGTATGATGAAATTGTCTCTGGTATGCGACATAGAATGTGTAGCAACAATAAGAACTTTTGTGTGAAGTTAGAAAACATAGTTGCGGATTTAACTCATGATTAAACAATAAAAAAGGAGACAAAAAATGTCTAGGAACGTGAAAATAATTGCAAATTACTTACCTCAGTATCATCAAATTCCAGAAAATGACAAATGGTGGGGGAAGGGATTTACAGATTGGATTGCAGTAAAAAATGCGATGCCTCTATACGATAATCACAATGAACCGCGTGTTCCCTTAAATGATAATTATTATGATCTTTCAGAGGTTGAATCTCTGAGATGGCAAGCTAAAATCGCAAAGGATTATGGGGTATATGGTTTTGGAATTTATCATTACTGGTTTTCGGATGAGATGAATTTATTAGAAACTCCTTCTGAACTTATTTTGAAAAATAAAGATATAGATATTCATTTCATGTTTATCTGGGATAATTTTTCTTGGAAAAGGACATGGAGTAAACTTTCAAATGGTGCGGCATATGCGCCAGCATTTGATGGTTCTCCGAATGGTGATGATGAAGAAAATTCTGGAATTTTGGCAGAACTGAAATATGGTACTAAGGAAAATTGGAAAAATCATTTTGACTATCTACTGAAGTTCTTTAATGATGAAAGATATATAAAGGTTGATAATAAACCCGTTTTTTCCTTTTATCAAGCTCGCAATAATTTTCCTGTTATAAAAGAAATGACAGAGTATTGGAATGAATTAGCTAAAGAAAATGGATTTGCGGGGATTTTATGTTTAAGTAAAGATATTTTATATCCAGTGAAGTTGGAAAAACGTATGAAATACAGCCCGTTTCAAATGACAACGCCATTGCTGTTTTTGAAATATAAAATAAAATCTAGAATTTTTCAGAAAAAAAATGAGATAGCAATTTGGAACTATGATGAGGTTTGGCGAGATATTTTATTTGAGGCTAAAGTCGCTGCAAAGGATGCATATCTTTGTGGCTTTGTTGACTATGATGATTCGCCTAGAAGAGGTAAAAAAGCAAGAATTATTGTTGGTGCAACTCCTGAGAAGTTTAAAAAATACATGAAGAAGTTAATTTGCTTATCAGAAAAACAAAATAAAGAATTCGTTTTTTTAATGGCATGGAATGAATGGGGAGAGGGATCATATTTAGAACCGGATACTACTAATGGATATGGATATCTTGAGGCAATTAGGAGTATTGTGCAAAATGAGGAAAATTAAAAATTATTAAAAAAAACATTAGCATTTGATTTTTATAATTATTACAAGAAACACAGATTTCAAAATCAATGGAGAATGACTAATTCTCATAACATGACAACTGTTAATAACATTTTTAATCCTTCACTAGTCAAAGTGGGAAATAATACTTATGGAGAATTAAATGTCATCTCATTTGCAAATAAATCAAAATTAACAATCGGGAATTTTGTGTCAATTGCACAAGAGGTTGCGTTTATTTTAGATGCTGAACATTATACAGATCATTTATCTACATATATTTCCTTTTCCAAACGCTTCTTCATATTGCAAATGAAGAAGCGTTTGGAAAAGGAAATATATGTATTGACGATGATGTATGGATTGGATATAGATCAATTATTATGTCAGGAGTAAATATTGGAAAAGGAGCAGTAATTGCCGCCGGTAGTGTTGTGACTAAAGATGTTCCTCCATATGCCATAGTGGGGGGATACCAGCAAGAGTACTAAAATACAGGTTCAATGAAGAAATTTGTGACGAATTAATGCAGATTGAGTTTGAAAATCTCACAGAAGAATTTGTAAAACGCAATATAGACAATTTATACTGTAAAATCGATGATGTAAGCACGATTACAGAGATAATTAATAATATGGGATGAATTTGAAGGTATACCTATTTGTTTGTCTCATACAAGAAAGGAAGAAAATGAAAGAAATATCATTTTTAACATTGCATCCAGAAGGGACAAATGTGGATTTAACAAAAGACGAAGGACAAATCCCATATACATTGTCAAAAATGGGTATAGATGCTACTATTGTTACTTCATATATTGATAAAACTACAGCAAATCTTAAAAATGTTCCAGGGTTAAATGTAAAACATTTCCCTTTGATATTTAATAGTTCAATTACTGGATTAGTGTATATTCTGTTACATGCAAAAAAAATCGACTGGTTGAATATATATTTTGCTGGAAGAAAGGCGTATTTATGGTCAAAACTCTATAAAACCATTAATCGTAAGGGGAATGTTTATCTGAAATTAGATATGGATTTTCGTAGTTGTGATTTGTATGACACTAATCCGAATGAACGACATGTCTTTAGTAAATGTACCCAAATAGCAGATATAGTTTCTTCTGAAAGTAAAGCAATAAAGGAAAGAATTCAAAAATATGCTAAAAAAGAAATAGTAGTTATTCGTGATGGCTTGGCTGAAAATGAATGTAAACCTAAAATTGATATGAAAAGAGATAATACTTTTATTACAGTTGCACGTTTAGGAACAAAACAAAAGGCCACAGATATATTATTAGAAGCATTTGCGAAAAGTGCTTCTTATCATAATTGGGATTTATTATTGGTAGGTAGTGTTGAAGACGATTTTAGACCCTATATAGATAAATTTTTCAAGAACCACCCGATGTTAGAAAGAAGAGTAAAATTTGTAGGGGTAATAACAGATCGTAATGTATTGTATGAGAAATATTGTACGTCAAAGGTTTTTGTCTTACCTTCAAGGTGGGAAAGTTATGGAATTTCAGCAGTTGAAGCGTTAAATTGTGGTTGCTACTTGCTTTTATCAGACAGCATTCCGCCAGCTAATGAGATGACAAATAATGGAAAATATGGTTGCGTTGTAGAGGCTGAAAATATTGATGATTTGACAAGAAATATAATCGATATGACAAAACGAGAATATGATCAAAATGAAATTAATGAGATGGTAAAATATGCAGGAGAGGAATTTTCTTGGGAAAGGATTTGTAAAAAACTATTAGTAGAAATGAGAAGAGTTTCGAAAAAAGGAGATATATAGTGTGAATGCAATAAAGCGATTAGTTAAACCATTATATTATAATTTATTGGACATTCAGTGTGTTTTGCAAAGAACAGTTTTTTCGTATTTCCATAGGTTGAGCATTCCTATTAATAGGCATATAAAAATAGAATCGAATGTAAAATTTTATAATGATACAAGAGTTATATATTATGATGGAAATATGAAGATTGGCCCTAATACAGAAATATGTTGTTTTTCAAAATTTATTATTGGGGGGGAGAGTTAAGAATAGGCGAAAATTGCCTTTTGGGAGAATATGGAATTTACAACATTTTTGCTGATGTGATAATCGGAAATGAAGTTATGACAGCTGATAGAGTAAGTTTTGTTACAAACATACATCATTACGAGGATATAGATGTTTCAATCAAGTGTCAGCGAAGTTCCAGTAAAAAAATTGTAATTGGTGATGGGACATGGATAGGAATGAATGCAACTATACTAGCTGGCACACAAATAGGTAAAAATTGTGTTGTAGCTGCACATAGTGTAGTTAAGGGAAATTTTCCGGATTATTGTGTGATAGGAGGAATTCCTGGAAGAATACTAAAAATATACAATTTTCAATCAGAAAAATGGGAAAGTTGCAAATAATAATTTAGAACTAATTACTTAATTGATTTTGACAGGGAACAAGGGGAATATATGTGTAGTTATTTAATCTCAGTGATAGTGCCGGTTTATAATTGTGAAAAATATTTGACAAGAGGAATAGATTCCCTTGTTAATCAAACGTATTTTGAAAAATTAGAGATTATTTTTGTGAATGACGGTTCTACCGATAAGAGTGAATTAATAATCGACTCTTATGTGAGTAGATATAACAATATGCGTTTGTTTACACAATTCAATAAAGGTGTTTCAGCTGCTAGAAATACAGGAATAGAAAAAAGTAATGGTTCATACATAGCATTTTTTGATGCAGATGATGTTGCAGAACCTAAACTCTATGAAACGTTATATAAATTACTAATAAATAATGAAGCAGATATTAGTATTGTTGATTACAGTATGATTTTTTCAGATGGCACCAGTAAAAAGCATAGAGATAATTGTTTTAAAATATTAAGCGATAAATCAGATATACTGCAAAGTTTTTTTTGCAGTAATCTTATTTGTACAAATCCTGTAGACAAGCTGTTTACACGAAAGGCAATTGAAAATGTACATTTTCCTGAAGGATATGCAATTGGTGAAGATATGTTTTTTGTGTATAAATCTTTATGTACAGCAAAAAAGATAGTTATCGATTCATCACAGGTACTGTACAAATATTGTATTCACCATGGGTCAGCAATGAAAACTTCCTTTTCAGATAAAAACTTTGATTCAGTTCAGCTTGCAAAAATGATTATGGATGAATTTGATAAAAAAGAAAAAATATATAATTACGCTGAGGCAAATTATATTCATGAGATATGTAAGATGCTAGGATTATTATATAATGGCAAAGTAGAAAATAAATACTATTGTAAGGCTAGCGTATACATTCAGATTCTTAAAAACTATAGCATATTTAAGGCGATTAAGTACATGGATAAAAAGCATTTTTTTGCTCTAGAGTTAATGAAACTGTCTCCATATGCGTATAATTTTTTTTATAGAATAATGAAGGTAGGATAGATATGAAGTTCAAACTAAAATGCTTTAGATCTAAATATATGTTGGATTATTGGCTAATCATGATTACGCCTGTTATTGATACCATCAATGGTCTTTATATCTTGAAATATGGAGCTACTGGGTTTTCGATTGGGACAATATATAGACTTTTGTTACTTATTTACGTGATTAGTAGGATAAGCAATAAAAAAACTCTGTTAATTCAGTTCTTGCCACTTCTCTATTTTCCAATAATTGGGCTTTCTCGTGGAGAAAATAATTTATTTGGCTGTTTTACATATGCTACAAAATGGATATTGCCAATTACACTTATATTATATTATGGTTTGGCAAAGAACGATAAAAATGAAATAGAAAAGTGTTTAAAAAAATCAATTGGATTTTGGTGCAAATTTGTTCCGCTATCTTTGATTATTGAATATTTGTTAGACCTAGGAGAATTATCATATTACGATGCTGGTTTTAAAGGACTTTATTATTCGACTAATGATATTGCATTGGTACTGATAGTTTGTTTTATATATGTGCTCTGGGAAACAATTAATATTGATATACATAATGTGGTGTGGTGTATTGCAGGTTTCATTGCAATTATGATTTTATCCACAAAATCTTCAATCATTTTTGCTTTGATTTCATTAGTGTACATACTTATTATTAGTAAGAAAATAAAAATACGTCATATAGTTTCAATATCCGTAATTCTGTTTGTCGTATGGAAAATTGCAAACATCGGGACACAATTTAGTGATATTATGATCCGTTATTCCACGATGTGGCAAGGAACGTTAGGAAATAAATGGTTAGATCGTCTATTGATCTTTGCAACTAGTGGCAGAACTAGTAGGATTCCAACATACTTTAGTGAAATATACAAGCATGGAATTTTAATAATCAATTTTTTATTTGGTTGGATTACGCCAGATAATGCACATGTGATCGAGATGGATTGGCATGATTTACTTTGCCAATATGGAATAAGCGGATTTCTAATTTGCCTTTGCGAATACGGATATCTTTTAATGAAATGCAAATCAAAAGCACAACCGTATTTTTATATAGTCATAGTTTGTTTGATATATTCCATCTTGGCGGGACATGTAATCAGTGGTGCGTTTTCAGGAACAGCATTTGCATTAGTGTTTTCTCTCTTATTGTTGGAGTCGAGAAAATCATATAATGTAGGAGGGAACGGTGAGAACTGTAACACACAAAAAAGAGTATAGATGAGATTATAAGTATAATTTGAGTGCATTTGTACGAAACAGCAAGAAAAGGAGAATGTTCATAATGATTAAAATTGCTATTTTTACATACTATGGATTAGACAGGGGAGGAACAGAGAAGTTTCTTCAGACTGTAGCGGCTCTTTTACCTAAGAATAAATATATCGTAGATTATTATTATATTGATAGTATTCCACAAAAAGTCAGTCAAGTAAAGAAAGCATATTTGATTAGTAATGATGTCAATTTAATTCCTTATCATTGCGAAAAAATAGAGGTGAAAAAGAGATATGTTTATCAGAAAAATAGTACTTTTTTTGAGGTTTTTAAGGGTGCAGACATTATATTAACAGGAAGCTCAGGGTTTACAGAGCAGATATTAGAAAAAATAACACACACACCTATTGTACAAACAATACACTATGTTGATGGAGCAGACAATCAATATAATATATCTAGAGTGTTACATATTTCAAAATTCAGTGAAAATATGTGGATAAAAAAGGGCGGAGATAGGCTGAGAACTGAATTGATTTCTCATCCAATCATTATTCCTGAATATAACAAAGTGGATATTAGAGAAAAGCTAGGGATAGAATCAGACAAATTTATTTTTGGATTACATCAACGTGATAATGATTATATTTTTTCTGATATCCCGCTTAAAGCTTATGCGGAAATAGAAAATACGCATTCTGCTTTTATTATATGTGGGGGGAGTCAAAAGTATAGAGAACAAGCAAAACAATTGGGTTTGAAAAGTGTTTATTTTATAGATGCAACAGATTCAAATGATATTATTTATAGTTTTCTTGATTCATTAGATGTCTATGCCCATGGAAGATATGATGGTGAACTTAATTCAACGGCATTAGCAGAAGCAATGTATTTTGGCTTGCCTATAATTACGCATCCTTCAGAAATTTATAATGGCCAGTTGGAAGTAATTGATGGAAATGGTTTTGTTGCAGACACATATGAAGAGTATGCAAAAAAAATGAAATTATTAATGCAAGATAAAAAAGTATACAGATCATGTGCTGATGGTTCGAGAAAAATGTTTTTAAAAAAATATGATCCAAATGAACAGATTTCAAAGTTAATGGATATTTTTGATGACGTCTTAAGCAACCCTTATACGCATAGAATCAGGAGAGTTATTTTTTCTGGCATAAATAAAAGTTATGTTCTGATAAAGAAAATTATGGCAAGTAGATTGATTAATAAAGGGACAAAATAAAAGATTAGCCTAATTCTCATGAAAAAATGTGGAGATGTTGCAGTTTACGGATTTCAGTAAACACTGTTCCGTTTTACGATAAAAATGGTCGGCTCTCTACAGTCTTTAATTAAGTCAATGGCAAGGGTTAAAGCTGTCATAAATGCATTTCAGACTGTTGAGTGTGGTAATCAAGCAGGAGAAGAAAGAATTGATCTGCTAATACCTATTCATTCAGTAGTTGGTCAATTCAGAAACATAATTGCTGAGATCTACAAACACAAACCCAACCGTTTAACTTTGCAATATGCTAAAATTTTATAAACAGTTTTAGGTTAAATGAAAGGAATGTTGCAGATGAAAAGAAAAAATGGTAAAAGCTTAGTGAAAAACGCAAGCTTGAATGTAATAAAACAAATTTGTACACTTGCTTTTTCATTAATTACTTTTCCATATGTTTCAAGAGTATTAGGTGATATAGCTTATGGAAGATATTCATTTGCTGCTTCAATTATAGAGTATTTATTGATTTTTTCTGCTTCGGCAGGAGGAGCGTATGCTATAAGAGAAGGGGCACGGATTAAAAATAACGATAGGGAATTAAGTGCTTTTGCATCTGAGATTTTTTCAATCAGTTGTTTGTTTAATGTGATAGCGTATATTGTTTTGTTTTTCCTGATTGCGTTATGGCCGAAATTGTATTCATATAAAGGATTGCTAATTATTTTGAGCTTGAGATTAATGGCAACTACCATTGGAGTCGAATGGATATTTAATATTTTTGAAGACTTTAAAAACATAACTATCAGACAAATTGTAGTTCAAGGATTAGGACTTTTATTGACGCTAATTTTAGTACATACAAATAAGGATGCGAATTTATATGCGGTTGCTACTGTTATTGCAATGAGCGGTGCAAATGTAATTAACTTTATGGTAAGTAGAAAATATGTAAAACTTACTTTTACAACATCACTAAAGCTTAAGAAACATCTTAGACCAATAATGATGATTTTATGTTATTCGGCAATGATTACAATTTATTCGAATTCAGATATCATTATGCTTGGAGTGATAAAAAACGATTCCGTTGTTGGTGCATATAGTGTAGCAGCGAAAATATATGGTATAGCAAAAAACATATTTATAGCAGCTCTAACTGTGCTTTTGCCTAGAATATCTTCGTATCTCGGAAATAATGAATTGACAAAAATGAAAGCGATTATCAATAAAACTCTTAATTTTTTATTGATAGGACTGGCTCCTGCAATTGCTCTTCTGATTTTTTATGCAAAACAGATTATTATGTTAGTGGCAGGTAAAGATTACATACAAGGTGCTGAATCCTTGAAGCTTTTAAGCGTAGCACTGCTGTTTGCAATTGTAAGTTCTTTACTAACTACAAATATAATGATTCCTAATAGACAAGAGGACAAGATCACAGTGATTGTTGCGATTAGCGCAATAACAAATGTGCTTTTGAATTTCTGCCTCATTCCTATTTGGGGAGCATCGGCCGCAGCTTTAACTACAGTTATTGCTGAATTGATAGTATGTGCTGGAGCGTTAATTTTTACAGAAAAATATATTGAATTTAAAAATATAATAACGATGCTCTTAAAAATTCTATTATCGTGCATAGGCATGATTTTGACTTTGGTATTTATTTCGGGCTTACAAATTAATAATATCATAGAACTTTTCTTAGGATCAATCATATCTTGTTTGATTTATATAGTTTGTTTAGTACTACTGAATTTGCGCACATTAAAAAAGTGTCTTCTTGTTGTAGTTAATAGGCAATAATTATTATGAACACAACATTATTTATCATGGCTGCTGGTATCGGTAGCAGCTTTGGAACGGGAATTAAGCAGTTGGAGTCGGTGGATATTTTTAATTATATCATCATGGTTTACTCGATCCATGATGCAATCGCGTAGTATTTATCATCCGCAAGGATATCGAGAAGGAGTTCAAAGAGGTTATCGGTGATCGCATTGTCACTATTTGTTCATCTCATAATGTAACTGTGAACTACGCTTTCTAGGATATCAGCGATATTCCAAGAGAACTTCCGGCAGACCGGACAAAACCGTGGGGAACTGGTCAGGTCGTGCCTGCAGCGAAAAATATGATTGATACTCCGTTCATCGTGATCAATGCAGATGGTTACTATGGCAAAGAAGGCTTCAAGGCTGTCTATGAGTATTTGGCGAATGGCGGTAAGTCTTGTATGGCTGGATTTGTGTTGAAGAAGACACTGTCCGATAATGGTGGTGTGACTCGTGGTATCTGCAAGATGATGAGCAGAATAACCTGACTGAGGTTGTGGCGACCAAGAACATTGTAAAGACCGCAACTGGAGCAGAGGCAGACGGTGTGATTGTTGATATGAATTCTCTGGTTTCTATGAATATGTGGGGATTGACTCTTGATTTCCTGAATGTACTGGAAGAAGGCTTCAAAGAGTTCCTAGAGAAAGAAGTTCCGGGCAATCCTTTGAAAGCAGAGTATCTGATCCCTATTTTCACCGAGGAACTGTTGGAACAGGGAAAGATGCTTGTGAAGGTTCTGAAAACCAACGATACATGGTATGGCATGACCTACCATGAGGATGTTACATCTGTAAAGGACTACTTCAAGAAAATGCTGGAGAACGGCGTGTACAAGGCTGACTTGTTCAGTGATTTATGATACACTGGGAGCGGAAACTCTCTACGCTGCTCGATATTTCACACATCGCTTTGTGGTGAGCAGCAGGCAACGGCCCTATGGCCGGCTAAGAATGCGAAAGAAAAGAATTAACTGAGGAGGATACAGTCCATGAAAAGAATAGCCCTGTGTATTGGCAATGATGCGTACTCTGTTCTGCCGGCCTTGAATTGTGCGATAGCTGATGCAACAGCTATGGAAAAAGAACTAAAGGACCTTGGCTTTGACACGGAATTAAGGACGGATCTTGATAGAACAGGTTTAGCAGATGCAGTTTTTTCATTTGCAGATAAAATAGAGAATTATGATGCTGCTCTTATATACTATGCCGGACATGGTTTCCAAGTTGACGGAGACAATATATTGGCACCGATTGAACTTGATATCCAGGCCAGACCGGAATTGGTAAAATATAATGCTTTTCCGTTATCTGAACTAACTGAAGTTTTGAATCGATTTCCAAATCAAACAAAAGTAGTCATCCTTGATGCCTGTAGAGAAATTATTGGACATAGAGGTGCGATGAAGGATTTTGCGCCGATTTCTGCTCCGCAAGGTTCTGTTATTGCTTTTGCAACATCTCCAGGACAATCGTCAAAAGAAAATGTAGGGACCGGGCATGGGTACTATACAGAGGCATTACTGAAGTATATGTCCTTGCCAAGAGTTCCGATAGAAACAACATTCAAAAAAGTGAGAGAATTTCTCTTTGCGAAAACCAGCGGAACACAGATTCCCTGGGAGCATACATCGCTTGTTGGAGAGTTTTATTTTAATCCGGATACAATTTATGATGGTGCGGCATACAGTATGAAGCTTACAGCGATAATAGATTTAGTTTTAGTACGGATAGTAAAATTAAAGGAATAGTTGATGGATTGAAAAGCCACTCGTGGCCACAACAGGAACCGGCAGTGCGATCTGTAAATGAAATTGATTTTCAGACTGCAAGTGGTAATGAATTGTTCGTTTTGGGACGAAATATTTACCAGGCGGCAGATGGAAATTGTTATGCCTGCCACAGATTTATCGATGGATTTTCAGAAAACAGTAAGATCCCAACACAGGAAAAATTACATATCCTGAATAGCATGACTTATGAGATATATTTTGACTCATCAAATAAAATCCGCCCCCTTTTTAAGTTGGGATATTATCAGAAGATCATAGACTATTTGGAACAGGCAGAGTTTTACGGAAGCAGAGACTTTATTGCGGCAAAATTAAATGCAGTATCTGATAGGCCAATTTATATTCCTGGTCAAAATGAAGCGATGGAATTTGTGATTCAGACATACAGCAAAGACATGGACAGATGTGTGGATGGTATTATATATCATGGGAAATCTGTATTTTATGATGAAGAGGGAGTGGAAAAGCCGAAAACAATGGATTTTCCGAAAAAAACAACCAGCTATAGGCTGATGCAGGAGATTTCCGGAAAGGTTGCAGCGCCGACAGATAGAATAAAGCTACAATATGATACAGAGTTAGATACAGATGCAAGCGTTATTATTCCAAAATATGGCTTTGAAATCAAATTTTAATTTTACAAAGGAAAAGTATCTTATGTTACGAAATTTCTTCATATTAATGAGTGCCATGTTTATAGGCGGCATTTATTATGGATATTCAACATCAAAGAGTAAAGAAATGCAGAATATAGCCTTTTTTATGAAAATATCTCTGTTGGTGTTGTCACTCATATTAGCATTCACCGGGAAGAAGTTTATTTTTATAGGGGGTTTAGCTTTTGGTGGAAGAACTTCGGTGATGGTACTTGTGCTCATTGAAATTGCAGATGCTTTCGTTGATAGAAGAAATAATTTGACACAATTGGATAAGAAAAAACGTTTTACTGTCAGGGATGGTATGACGAGATATTCGAAAAAATGAAGAAAAACTGTGTGGACACACTGAGCTTTAGGAGTTCACACGGTATTTTTTTTAGTCTGTATATAGGTTGTAACGAAAATAAGGGAAATGAAGTGTGAGTCGATTCGGATTGACGATTATACAGGCAAGAAGATGATGTTCTTTCATGACCCGGACAGTCAGCCGCAGGAACTGCACGAATAATTATAGGAGAGAAAAGTACACATTAAACCAGAAAACCTGGCATCAACCGAAAGAAATTGACTTTGTACTCCGGATATGTTACCTTAACCATATACATATCTGGGAAGCAATTCTTCAACCATTCGGTTAT
>PPYE01385285.1_pt1 | contig 14600 bp, 17 predicted proteins | sample 1559881 | NCBI WGS metagenome assembly PPYE01 (sample SAMN08240022, study PRJNA423297) | Human gut metagenome, whole genome shotgun sequencing project.
TCAAAAATGATCTGCATCCGGTTATGGAGAACATCGTGCTACTTCACGAATTAGGGCACGATGCTTTACACCGGGAGGAAGCCACGAAAGTCGGTGGCTTCAAAGAGTTTGAGATCTTCAATATGCGGGACAACCGTATGGAGTACGAAGCCAATCTCTTTGCCGCACAGATTTCACTATCAGATGAGGACTTCCTTGAACTTGCAGAAAGAGGATGCGACACGCAGCAGATCGCACGGACATTGAACTCAGATATTAACCTTGTCGCTCTAAAAGCCGATACGCTGATTTCTCAGGGCTACCGTTTGCGCCAGCAGGAGCATTGTAACGATTTTCTAAGATACGACAAATAACTAAGATGCCACCCTTTCGGATGGCATCTTTTTTATCACCTTTAATCAGCGCAAGCCGGTTTTGTTTTTTTAGCTCAAACCCGAAAGAGAGCGCATCACCAAGTCGATGTCTTTGTTTTCAAGTTCCTGAATGATGTGCAGATAGGTTTTTTGCGAGGCAGCGAAAAAGTGCGGCGTTCATAGAAAAGACACAGGACGGTAAGATAATTGCGCTTGACAAGTTTACTTGGCATTGATATAATAATGACAAGAAAACTTGGAAAGGAGCGATTCTGTTCAATGAATAAAGAGAAAATTTTGGAAAGCAGCCGCAGAGAGAACAAAAACAGGGATTTGGCGGAGATGGAAGTAACCGCGCAGGCAGGAAATATTGCCGGTCGTGTTGGTGCTGCGGTCTGCGTTGTTCTCACGCTTATCTTTCGTATCTTTACAAAAACATACTTTCTGAGTCCGTGGGTTGTTTATTTTAGCATTCTTACCACCCACACTCTTGTAAAGTATGCAAGGCTAAAGAGAAAAACCGACTTGATCCTCGGTATTCTCTATTTAGCGATGTGCCTTACATTTCTTGCCTTTTTTGTCCTGCGGCTTGTGGAGGTCAAGGGATGAATGACGAACTGAAATTGAAAAACAACCTCAAGGAAGCACGCACAGAGAAAAAGCTATCCCAAACACAACTGGCGGAAATGATTGGTGTATCGAGAAACACAATCAGTTCCATTGAAACAGGGCAATTCAATCCGACCGCAAAGCTGGCATTGATCCTCTGCATTGCTCTGGACAAGAAATTTGAAGAACTGTTTTATTTTTAAGGAGGAAGCGAATGGATAATATCGCTCTGTTGATCTTAGGCATATTCATCTCCGTTATTGGAATCGTGAATATGACTGGAAATATCAGCACAATACATTCCTACAACCGAAGAAAGGTCAAGGAAGAAGATGTACCGAAGTATGGGAGAGCCGTCGGCACAGGTACGCTTATCATCGGTGTATCTTTGATAGCGGCATTTGTCACAACTTTCTGGAGCGAAAAGGCAATGTCTTTCATTGTTATTCCGGCGCTCGTCATCGGCTTGGGCTTTATCTTGTATGCACAGTTCAAGTACAATAAGGGAATCTTCTAACTCATTTTTTTGAAAACCTATTGACTGGCACCTTGGGGGATAGCTTATCCTGTATGTGGAGGTGAGTACAATGCTCATAAATGAAGTATGCAAAGAATGTAACCTGACCAAAAAAGCAGTTGAGTATTACACAGAGCAGGGACTAATCCAACCAAGGATAACAGAAAACGGGTATCGGCAGTTCTCAGAGACAGATACTTTGAAGCTCAAGCGAATTGCAGTTTTGCGCGGGCTTGGCTTTTCCGTTCCAGAGATTCGCACAATTCTTGAGAATGATAGCCGTACAGCAATTTACGATGTCCTCAACAGGAAAGAGCTTGAAATCGTCGAGCTGCAAACAAAACAGGCATTGATAAAACAACTTGCGGAAAGCGGCGATTGGGAGCAAATTGAAGGACAAGTGGAGGCGCTTCAAAACAAGCAATCCATATTGAACCGTATCCTTGATAAGTTTCCGGGCTTCTATGGAAAATTCGTATGCTTGCACTTCGCTCCGTTTTTGAGCGAAGCAATCACAACGAATGAGCAGAGGGAAGCGTTTGAAACGATCATCCGATACTTGGACGGCATTTCAATAGCTGTTCCCAGCGATGTGCAGCAGTATCTTGATGAGATTAGAGAAAATGCTGATGCTGCTGTGACGCAAAGCGCATCTGCTGCACTTGCGGCAGCTACGACAGACCCGGAAAAGTATATTCACGACAACAAGGAAATGCTCGAACAATATCGGGCAGTTACGGAATCGGAGGAGTATAAGGCATCTCCCGCCTACCGGCTGCAAGAGTATCTAAAGCAATTCCAAAGGGAGAGCGGCTATAACGATGTATTCATTCCCGCAATGCAGAGGCTTAGCCCCGCTTACTGCGAGTATCACAAATCCCTGCAAGCAGCGAATGAAGTTTTCCTGCGACACTTTCTTTAATGTGTATCGCTTGCGCCAGCAGGAACACTGTAACGAGTTTCTTAGATATGACAATCGAGTAGGAGGCGGTGATTAACCGCCGTCCTCTCACACCACCGTGCGTACCGTTCGGTACACGGCGGTTTCAACAGTTGACGTGCACAGACTGATACGCTGTGGCTAAGTCATAAAAGCCACTGTTTATCAGTCTTTCTTTTGTTAATGCTCTGTTGACCGCTCCCATTCCCGATACATACCAGTATTTCCTGCGGCTGTTTGCCGCCTGATGTGCAAAATATTCGGGTATCCCTAGTTTCATGAGGTTTCTTTTCTTGGTTTTAGGTAACTTCCACTGTTTCCATATACACATGCGGATTCTGTGGTACAGCCATGAGTTGAGGTCATCTATCTTCTTCTTCATATCTGCTATTCCGTAATAATTCAGCCACCCACGCATGTACCTCTCTATCTTCTTTAATGAAGGACGTATGCTCTGACAAGACCTTCGGGAACTAAGCTCTTTCAGTTTTGACTTCATCTTCTTCCATGGCTTTCCATGAACCCGGACATAAACGCCCTTTCCGTTCTTTCCCAATGTAAAGCCAAGAAACTTAAAATTTCGGATTGCAAACACGCTCACCACACGACTTTTCTTTTGATTCACTTTCAGTTTCAGCGTTTCTTCCAGATACTTCGTGCTTGATTCCAGTAGTCTCTTTGCGGCTCTGTCGCTTTTGGCTAACAATACGATATCATCTGCATAACGTACAAAGGCCACTCCCCGCTTCTCGTACTCCTGGTCGAACTCATTCAGATAGACATTCGCCAGCAGCGGTGAAATATTTCCTCCCTGTGGCGAACCTTCTTCTGTTTCCATGACTACTCCATTTTCCATCACACCACTCTTTAAGTACCTCTTAATCCACTGGATTACCCTTTCGTCCTTCACATTTCTGCGCAGGATATTTATGATCATCTCATGGTTCAGGGTGTCGAAATATTTTGATAAGTCCAATGCTACCGCATGGGTATATCCCTGCTCTGCATACTCCTTTACCTTCTGAATGGCATCTTTTGCACTTCTTCCCGGGCGGTAACCGTAACTGCTCTCCGAGAACAGCGGTTCGTATACCGGTATTAGACGCTGTGTTATGGCTTGTTGGAAAATGCGGTCTTTTACAGTTGGAATACCAAGCTTTCGTATTCCACCGTCTGGCTTGGGAATCTCCACTCGCCTCACCGGGTCGGGGGTGTATTTTCCCCTTCTGATTCTCTCGGTAAGCTCTTTCTGGTTCTCCCTCAGGTATGCGCCTATTTCCTCCACGGTAATCCCGTCAATTCCCGGCGCACCCTTGTTTGCCTTTACTCTTTTAAAAGCTCTGTTAAGGTTATCCTTTTCCAGTATCTCCTCCAAAAGTTCCGGCTGTGCACTGTCCCGTTCCTTCCATATCCGGCGGAAAGAACGGTGCGCTCTCTCATACCCTTCACGTTCCGCGCTATCTCTTTGCGAGCAGCTATCTTTGTTTTCTACACCCAAAGTTCTTTCCTCCTTTCCCGGTTGTACTAAAGACTCCTATTGATTCGGTCCTTTGCCTCTCGGCTCCTATGACCTCTGCTGACTTCTGTACGTTCAGTATTATCTCACGATAATGGTTATCCCTTTCAGGACGTATCGTACAGACCTCCCCGGGTACCACACGTTTCTTTCTCTCCATCTATCTGCCACATTTACCATACATGATTCCGTGTAGTTATTGGGCTTCAACTTGTACTGCAGTCTTACCCTCATGCATAGCCTGATGTGATTTCTGTTCGTCAGACCAGAGATTTGCCCATGAGTTAGTATGTTCCACATATCCGGCTTCCTTCAGATTCCACCTCACGATGAACACCCTTGCCTTCGGCTATATCCTTCCCACTACCGGGCGGATTCCAGACTTGCACCGGTTAGAAACGTGCGCCGCCGGGCGCACAGTAAAAAAGCACCTGCGCTCAAATTGAAGCGCAGGTGCTTTCGCGTCCACAGATTGCTACCTTTAATTGGATTCCATCAGCAAGGAGAGCCCTATTGTTCGCCAATAGGGCTCTCCTTTCCAACATGTATTTTCACTTTGTTTTGTTGCACGATACACGTAATATGCTTTTTAAATGTGTTACTCCACTACGAACGGAATTCCATACTCCTTGGCAAAGGATTCAATATAGCTGTCTGCCGGACCGTAGATGGTGAGGTTGTCGCAACCGTAAAAATTTTCTTCGTCATCAATACTGGTTAGTGCATCTGTAAAGTGGAGTTCCATTAACCGGCAGCAGTTGGTAAATGTACCAATACCTACTAATTCCTGCACATTCTCGCCGAGAATGACTTGACGCAGGTTAGAGCAATTCCCAAAAGTCAGTCCTCTGAATACGGTTACACCCTCACAGATTACAAGTTCCACTGATTCATTGTTCGTAAATACTTCTTCTAATTCTTTTACGCTTTCCGGGATCAATACCGCACGCACAGGGTTATTGTTGGCAAAAACGTAATCATAGAAACCCGTAACCGGCTTGCCCTCAATCTCTTCAGGGATGACAACAACGGTATCGCTGCCCGTATAGCTTCTGATTTTGATACCATCATCCTCTACATCATAGGTGAAGTCTTCTGCCGGAGCGACTGCATGGTTGCGAAGCATTTCTTCGGTGATTGGGGAATTAGGGTCAACCTTGGTGTTCTGCGTCTTGTGATCTTCCTCTTCTGCGGTCACAGTGTTGTCCGTACTGCCGGTCGTGCCATCCGTGGCCTTGCCGCCGCAGGCCGTCATACCCAGCACCAGAACAAGTGCCAGAAACAGCGCTGGAAGCTTCTTATTCATTTTGCTCATGATATTTTCTCCTTTTTGGGATAAGTTTTAAAAAATCAGGAAACACCGCAAATAGGGCCAGAAAACGTTCGATCCAATTACATCTTCCGAAATTCTTGCACATCCGTTCCAAAGAAACCGGATAAATAATAACGCCAGCTGAAAATAGTTTTGTCGGGATCAATCATTAAATATTCCCAGTATAGGCTCCAAATTACCCACGACGCTTCTTCCGATTCGTTGCGTTTGTTAATGCAGATTACGCACAACATGCATTAGATTTGCAACTTCCATATCCGCTCTCAGATACGCATCCGTCATAAGTGCAGGCAAATCTCTGTAGCACTGGTAAATGTACGGGGTGGAGAGTCCACATCAATACGCCGATTTCAAAAAATATGTCAATATTTTTTGCAGAGTTTGCCACTCTATGTGAGAGCCTGTCTGCTATATTCAAAAACATTATAGCATTTGGATGGACAAAAATCAATATCAACTAATAGAAAAAATTGAAGAAAAATCAAAAATTCGTCGTCATATCATACTTTCGTGTGTCTTGGAGCGACACATTTCTCCACAGCGCATATATCAGCGCAGTCAAATACCTCTTCATCGGTCATATCATGACGGATGTCCTTGAGCACTTCTTTTAATAGCTTTCTATTTTCTTTCATATCAGTTATTCCTCACTCTCGGCTTTGTTCATCGTATGCAGAAAGAAATCGGGACCCTTTTCTTCAAACAGAAGCAGAGACACACCGAGTAGCAAGTCGGCGTGTACAGCCGAATCATCCAATGGGATAAGAAAATCATCCTGCATCCTGTGAATGCGGTAAAGCACCGTATTACGATGTGTGAAAAGAGCGTCACAGGTCTTTTTTAGCGATCGGCAGCAGGTCAGATAGTGATAGAGCGTTTCGCAATACTGTGTGTCATTCTCTCTATCATGTACAGCCAGCGCCCGGATCTCTTTCGCAATCAAATCACTGCGCCCCTCTATATTCTTCAGCAAAAGCGGTGTGCGGAGCTGCGCTACCATACAGACGCTTCCGCCGTGAAAGCGATAATCCATCATCAGCTCCAGCGCTTCATGGGCTGTGCGGTAGAGGGCAGGCAGCTCAAACAGGTCGCAAAGTCCATCCGACATTACCACTTTTAACCGGAACTCCTCCGCCAAAGCAGAAAAGCCATTGAAGTCTTTCGTCCCATGCAAGAACAAAAATATATCTCCTCGATAGAGAAACGAATGAGACTGTGGGAATCTTGCCCTGAGTTCATCCTTCAGATGCCGCTTTCCAAGATATTCATTGTGATAGGCCGTCAGATCGATCAGAGCAAAACCTGTGGGGTGAAAATCCGCAAGATAAGTGCCTGATGTCTGCAAGTAAAAATACGGTGCAGAGGAAAACCCGCCATCTAAAAGGTGCATCAGAATATCCTCTGCCGTTTCGAATGGCTTATCATGTCTGCTGGTTTCGATGAACGCCTGCTTTGCCAAAACCTGCTCGACCGTATTCCATGTTTCCGGTGGGATGTTTTGCAGATGGTCATCTATATCTACACAAATAAGATAACCCAGCCGCACGCCGGAGCTGATAAGCGGCGCAAAACGGCGTCGGTATTCACTGCCGTCCAGCTTCACATAGTCTGCTTTCCCGGCAGACAGCGCATCACTCTGGCTGATAACCGCACCGGCTTCATAGGTGATCTGCCCCTGCCGAACTGTCTCCTGAAAAAGCGGATCGGTAAAACCGAGCGGTCGGTGATGCGCCGTAACATGAAAAGTATCGTCCAGTACCAGAAGTGGACATTCCAGCAGCGCGCCAGCATCAACCGCCAATGCTTTCAAATCGTCCTGTGCAAAAAACTCTGCCAAAAGTACATCTGTACTATAGCGCTTTTGCCGTTCATTTTCCATCGTCTCAGCTCCTTCGCTTGTGCGGAAAGCACAAGCGGTTTTTTCTTTATTATACTGCCGGTCCGTTGCTGTTTCAAGTAGAGAGCACTATAATATGGTCAGAAATTGAGAAAAGGAAATGAAAGGCTGGTGCAAATGATGATGGCTTCAAAATCCATGAAAGTTCTAAACATTATAGCAGGTGTGCTTTTGATTGTGGCTGGCATCTACTGTTTGTGCAATCAGGACATTGCAGCAATGACCGCAGGCGTAATGGTCGGCATCTTCATGCTGCTTTCCGGCGTGATTGAGATCGTTGTCTTTGCCACGACAAGCGGCTTGTTGTTCGGTTCCGGTTGGCTGCTGCTGGACGGCGTGCTGACGGTGATCCTGTCCCTGTTCCTGCTATTCAATCAGTGGTTTACAATGATGTCGCTTCCTTTCCTGTTTACATTGTGGCTGCTGTTTTCCGGTATCTCGCGCTTCGTCAGTGCGTTTGATTTGCGAGCCTTTGGTGTTCGCGGTTGGGGGTGGATTTTAACCATCGGTATCATTCTGATGGTTGCCGGATTCATCTGTATGATGGATCCGTGGGTGAGTGTTGCGGCGATCGGTCTGACGGTTGGACTGGCATTCCTGCTGGAGGGCATCAGTTCCATCGTTTATGCCTGCATCCCGCGAAGCAAGTAAGCAATGCTTGACTGCAGTATCTTCTGCAAGGCAAAGCTTTTATATAGTATATAGATAATAATTATCAAATCGAATGGAGGAATTATTATGCTGCCCGTAGTGTATGGTGAAAATATGTTCGATGATTTCCTTGAGAACGGCTTCTTTGGTTCTCACAACCCGCTGTTCGGTAAGAACGGCAGAAACCTGATGAAGACCGATATCCGTGAGACGGATGATGCAAAGGCTTATCGTCTGGCGATTGATCTGCCCGGCTTCAAGAAGGACGAGATCAGCCTTGACCTTAAGGATGGTTATCTGACCATCAGCGCCGAGAAGGGTCTGGACAAGGACGAGGAAGACAAGAAGGGACGCATCCTGCGCCAGGAGCGCTATGCCGGTTCCTGCTCCCGTAGCTTCTATGTCGGCGATGTGAAGCCTGAGGACATCAAGGCAAAGTATGAGTCCGGCGTTCTGACTGTGCTGGTTCCGAAGGAGGACATCAAAAAGTCTCCTGTCAGCACCGCCATTACGATTGAATAATATGTTCTAACCAAGGCCTGCCGCCTGCGTTGTGCAGACGGCAGGCTTTTTCATGAGGCGATAAAATGAAGCAAGCGATTTCACTCAATGGCGTCATTGATATGCATGTTCATACGGCGCCGGATATTTGTCAGCGCACTTATAACGACTTGGAGCTGACAGCCGCTGCCGTTCATGCTGGAGCAAGAGCGATCGTCATCAAAGGACACCATTGCTCTACTGTGGCGCGTGCGGCGCTGTGCAACGCCTATAACCGAACGGCATTTGACAGCAATTCATTTGTCATGTACGGCGGATTGGTTCTAAATTATGAGACGGGCGGACTGAATCCCAAAGCGGTACAAACCGCCCTTGAAATGGGCGCCAAGATCATTTGGCTGCCGACAGTGGACGCGGAAAATGACTGCCACAAGCACGGCAGAAGCGGCGGTATTCGCATGACGAATGACCGAGGTGTACCGCTTCCGGAGTTGCGCCGCATTTTCACGCTTATCAAGGAGTATGACGCCGTTCTTGCTACCGGTCATATTTCTCCGGAGGAAATCCGCTGTGTCGTAGACAGCGCCCGCAACATCGGCGTACAAAAGATCGTGATCACCCATCCGGAATATTGGGTCGTGGATATGAGTCTTGAAGACCAACAAGAACTGATTTCAGATTACAATGTCATTTTGGAGCGTTGCTTTATGCAGCCGCTGAAAAACGGTCAGTGGATCAGCAATGCAGAGCGTAACCTTAAAGCCATACGGAAGCTCGGCGCAGAGAACTCGATCCTGTCCACCGGCTGCGGCAATCCCGCAACGCCGCCGTGGGAGGAATCCATGCGGCAGTATCTGCAGTTTATGGCCGATCACAATGTCAGCCGGGATGAATTGCGAGCCATGACAGAGACTACTCCCGCACGGCTCTTGGGGCTTACGGATGCACTTGACTAAAATGAAAGACACATTGCCTTGCTCAAATCACAAGCAGGCGATGTGTCTTTTTGGGGTTAGCGTTTCAGTACACTCTTTCCGACGACAACGATTCCGGCTAAAACTTCCGCAACGGACAAGCCAATCAAGAGACCGGATATGAACTCCTGCACATGAGATCCACCCACCGTATTTGACATAGCGTTGCAGGCTATACCGAGAACAATAAGAATGATTCCGTACAATATGTTTTTCTGCCGTTCCAACTCCTGCATACGGCGCAACAGGTCGAGGATCTGCTCATCGTCATAGACACGAACGCTGTCCTCCGCCGCATCCTCGCCGTCCATCAGTTCGGAAAGTGTAACGGAAAGCTCTTTGCAGAGCTGCTCGATGATGCTGTAATCCGGCATACACTTGCCGTTCTCCCATTTGGAAATCGTTTTATTGGACACGCCGAGCGTTTCCGCCAATTGTTCCTGCGTCAGATTTTTCTCTCTGCGCTTCTTTGCGATGTAACTTCCGATAGCTGCTTGATTCATTTGGATTGCCTCCTATATTGAAGATGCTTTGAGTATAGGGCAAAAGCCGATACAGCTACATCCCCCGGTGGTAGAATGTCGGTGGAATTGCAGGAAATGGTGTCGGCTTTTTGCATCCTAATCATTTTTCTGTGTCTTCCGGCAAACGAAACACAAGAATCGCCTTGCAGGAATTGGTCACGGAAAAGCTCACAGGTTCCCACCCGTCTTTTGCTTTTTCATTGATTACTTTTTCAATTTCGTCTGCCATTTTCTTTGCCTTGGGTGCGTAGTCGGTCACAATGGTTTTGTAAGTCATAAGAGTCCCTCTTTTCGTCATTCTAAGTTATCCTGATACTTAATCACTGTATATTATAAATTCTTTATGTTAATTCAGATACCGAAGTAGTGTAATATCTGCGTAAAATCTCAGAATAGCATTCATTGAAAAGGCGGTTTGTCATCCGCACAGCACATGGGAAAGGGATTTTCTTACTGTAAAAGGCTTATTTCTTTGCTTTTTCCTTCTTTGGCTTGTGCATTCGACACAAGCCGCTTTTCAATTATTGTACCAGCGGTTTCTTGTGGTTGCAAGCGAAAAAGCTTAAACTATAAATAGTTGAAAAAGACTAAACAGTCTCACGGAGGGATGAATAATGAAATGCGAAAATTGCGGCAGAAATGAGGCTAACTTCGTATATCGCAGCAACATCAATGGCAGAACAGAAGAGCACCATCTTTGCCAAGCCTGTGCAGAAAAGCTAGGCTACACGCGGGGGTTCTTTGCTCAGCGGCCATCTGTGATGGACAGCTTCTTTGGGAATGATAATTTCTTTAGCTCCATGCCGTCCCTGATGGGGCGGATGCTGGAGAGTCCTTTTGATGATTTCTTCGACACAATGCCTGCCATTGGCGCAGCTCCGGTACAGGAGGTTCAGGAGGAACAGAAGGATAATCTGATGAGCAGTGAGGAGCAGAGCCGTTTTTCCTACCTGCGTCAGATGAATGCATTGAAACAGGCACAGAAGAAGGCCATTCACGAGGAGAACTTTGAACAGGCCGCCCAGCTTAGAGACGAGATCCACCAGTTGGAGGAGGCTCATAAAGAAGCCGAGGCATCCAAAAAAGATGCGAAAGAACGCCATTAAGTAAGGCACGCATCAAAAGGGAAAACACACTTCACGGAAAAAAGAGGTATTGCATTATGGATGAAAATAAATTCACTCCCACTGCGGAAGAAGCCTTACAGTTGGCTCAGGAGGCCGCAGGTGAATTGGGTCACGGTTATATGGGTACGGAACACCTGCTGCTTGGATTGATGCGTGAGGACGAGGGGCTTGCCCACACAGTGTTGACGGAGGCAGGTCTTACCGATGATTTACTGACAGAAATGATTCGTAAAACCGCCGGTTCCCGCCCTTCCGACAATGGCAATTCTGCCCAGAGCTTGAGCCCAAGAGCAAAGCATGTACTTGAAATTGCCATGGAGGATGCCATTCGCGGTGGTTATGCCTACGTTGGAACAGAGCATCTGCTGGCAGGCATTCTCCGCGAGGGTAACAATATGGCAGTCCGTATCCTGCGGTCTGCCGGCGTGGACGCCCGCCAACTGTATATAGCACTGATGGAGAAAGTCAGCGTTGCATCCCATGCGCAAAGCGGCGGCAGCGCCTCGGGTACCGAAAACAGCGAGGAAAGCGGCAAGAATAAGACCCTATCGGAGTTCACCCACGATTTGACGGCTGACGCCAGAACAGGAAAACTGGATCCTGTCATTGGTCGTGATAAAGAGATCAAGCGAGTAATTCAGATTCTGTCTCGTCGCAGTAAGAATAACCCTTGTCTCATCGGCGAACCCGGTGTCGGCAAAACCGCCATTGCCGAGGGATTGGCTCAGAAAATTGTCTCGGGTAAAGTTCCGGAAAAGCTGCTGGACAAAAAGTTGCTGTCTTTGGATCTTACCGGCATGGTAGCCGGTTCCAAATACCGCGGTGAATTTGAAGACCGTATCAAAAAGGTCATGCAGGAAGCTAAAAAGGACGGCAACATCATCCTTTTCATCGACGAGCTGCATACCCTTGTCGGTACAGGCTCAGCCGAGGGTGCCGTTGATGCCGCCAATATTTTGAAGCCTGCGCTTAGCCGCGGTGAAATTCAGGTTATCGGTGCTACCACTTTGAATGAGTACCGCAAGTACATCGAGAAGGATGCCGCACTGGAGCGTCGTTTCCAGCCGGTTACCGTAGGTGAGCCGAGTCAAGAGGCTGCATTAGAGATCTTGAAGGGTCTGCGGGCAAAGTATGAGCAACACCACGGTCTGCACATTACCGATGAAGCCCTGAAGGCTGCGGTGGAATTATCATCCCGATATATCAACGACCGATTCCTGCCGGACAAAGCTATTGATCTAATGGACGAGGCTGCCAGCCGTGTGGAGTTAGAGGAAGAAGAACCCTCCGAAGAATTCACAAATCTTGAAGAGAAGCTCAACGCACTTGCCGCAGACAAGGAAGCCGCTATTGCCGCCCAGGACTTTGAGAAGGCCGCTAAACTGCGGGATACCGAAAAGGACTATAAGAAGCAATTGGAGACCGAGCGCAATAAGCACCGCGATAACAATAAAGCACACCGTGATGTGACCGAAGAGGACATTGCCTCTGTTGTATCAGACTGGACCGGTGTTCCCGTAACACGGCTTACCGAGGACGAGAGTCAGCGCCTGCTGCATATGGAAGATATTCTCCATAAGCGAGTTGTGGGTCAGGACGAGGCTGTAAAGGCTGTTGCCCGTGCCATCCGCCGCGGCCGTGTCGGTTTGAAGGATCCCAAGCGTCCTATCGGCAGTTTCCTGTTTCTCGGTCCTACCGGCGTCGGTAAAACAGAGCTGTGTAAGTCTTTGGCAGAAGCCATGTTCGGCGACGAAAACGCTATGATCCGAATCGATATGTCCGAATACATGGAACGCCATACGGTGTCCCGTCTGGTTGGTTCGCCTCCCGGATATGTAGGTCACGATGAAGGCGGTCAGCTGACGGAAAAGGTGCGCCGCAAGCCCTATTCCGTTGTTCTGTTCGATGAGATCGAAAAGGCGCACGAGGATGTCTGGAACATTATGCTCCAGATTTTGGACGATGGCCGTATCACCGATTCTCAGGGTCGCACCGTTGATTTTAAGAACACCGTCATCGTTATGACCAGTAACATTGGTGCTAAGGCACTGACTGATGCCGGATCCAAGTTGGATTTCAAAGCCGATGACAAAAAGGCAGAGGCGGATGCCGACAAGGCATACGAGCAGGCCAAGGAAACCGTTATGGAAGAGTTGCGCCGTACCTTCCGTCCCGAGTTCTTGAACCGTATTGATGACATCATCGTGTTCCGTGCTCTTAACGAGCAGGATATCGAAGAGGTTGCCCGTCGGATGCTCAAGACCGTGGAAAACCGTATGGAGTCCATGGGTATTCATTTGGATGCAAACGAAGAGGCTGTGAAGGAGCTTGCCAGAGTGGGCTTTGACCCGAAATACGGTGCCCGTCCGCTGCGTAGAGCCATTCAGAGCAAGGTGGAGGACGCCGTGGCAGAGAAAATGCTGGATGGCACGCTCGATACCGGCGATACCGCCAAGCTGACTGTGGAGGACGGCAAACTGGTTGTGACCAAGTGACAATCCTTAGAAAGTCTATATATTTGCGATATCCCCGGACGGTCATTGACCACCGGGGATATTCGCTATCCGACTTAAAATCACTGTTTTTAAAGAATCGTTTCGTTGATTGCACTTCTGGGAGACAACAGGGTACTTTTTAATCGGAGAATACTTTTGTGCCATTTCACGTCGGATATACTCGCAGATCTTAACAAGTCGCACCCATTCCCACGAATCGGGGATGTCAAACTGTAACCTCATCCGGCAGCGATCACACTTCATCGCCGATTTTCTCATAAGAGGTGTTATCAGAACTCGGCTGTTTAACGAATACCCCCAGTAGTTCAACGATTACTCGGCTGTTTAACGATTGGGGCAGAGCAGAAAGCCGCAATCCCCATAAAATGTACAAAACCCCGCCGCAGAATTGCTCTGTAGCGGGGGTCGCTTATGTGCCAAAATAGCCGAAATGCCTGATTTCAAGCGGTTTTCGGGCATAGAAAAAGTCCACCGTAATTCTATCAAAATTACGGTGGACTTATGATGGAGGTGGAAGAACACGAACACGCGTAGCAATCAGTTCCCCCAAAAGCGATTCTTCAACCAGAACGATTCCATTAACGGACTGTGCAGCGGAACTATGCAGGAGGATGTCTCCCTTTTGACGGGAACAGAGGACTACATGGAGCTACGCACCATGCAATATCGAATGGAGAAATACACGCGAGATTGCGGGTTAGAGGGTGTCCATTTTCACACATTACGCCATACCTTCGCTACAAGGGCAGTCGAGGTCGGATTTGAAATTAAATCTCTGTCCGAAATCCTCGGACACGCAAATACAACAATCACACTAGATCGATATGTCCACGCATCTATGGAACTAAAGTGAGCGAATATGAGCAAGCTGGCTGCGGCGGGGTTTTAATCTCCGCAGTCAAACTTGTGTGCCTATCTAGCTCTTCAGCGCCGGTTTTCCTTTGTAATACAAGCATTTACAGTTTCCTTGTAGCAGAGTGGCAAACTCTGCGAAAAGTGATATAAAATAAAGGTGCCATCTCGCGCATGCAAGATGGCACCTTTTTAATATTGAGGCACTCCGTATCCGAGGATTTCGTAGTGACCTACGCTGTACTGGTTTACCCGACAGCTATCACCGGAGTTTCCCTCAACGGTATAAA